>Ga0209173_100027_pt1 | contig 264436 bp, 245 predicted proteins | sample SynthPrep_16_END_FD_187206 | JGI IMG/M metagenome (GOLD analysis project Ga0209173, IMG submission 187206) | Synthetic microbial communities from Ohio, USA - SynthPrep_16_END_DS12_MetaG (SPAdes) (version 2) | ecosystem: Engineered > Bioreactor > Aerobic > Activated sludge | place: USA: Ohio... | reverse complement strand
GTCATAGCCTGGCCAGAACGAGGCAAGATCAATAGGATGCACGGCGACAGCAGGGACAGGTGAAGGGTGTGTTTGGCGACTGCCAATTTACCTGCTTCCCTGACTGTCAACTCGCTCTTCCCCCAGAGTCCGCGAAGAACCTTTTTTTTGCCTGCAAATCAGCCAGTTGCCCACCAGGATGCAGAACGCAACCATTCTCACTAGATTTAGGCTTTTGCATTCAAGGACTTAGGTTTGACAGCTCGCCCGACGCTGGCCAGACTGCATCCATCACCACCGCTCCAGGCAGGCTAACTTCATGAAAGGCGACAAGCTGGTCATTCAGCATCTCAACAAGATCCTCGGCAACGAGCTGGTAGCCATCAACCAGTATTTCCTGCATGCGCGCATGTATGAAGACTGGGGTCTCGGCAAGCTCGGCAAGCACGAGTACGACGAATCCATCGACGAGATGAAGCATGCCGACAAGCTGATCAAGCGCATCCTCTTCCTTGAAGGCCTGCCGAACCTGCAGGATCTCGGCAAGCTGCTGATCGGCGAGAATACCCGCGAAATGCTTGAGTGCGACCTCAAGCTGGAACAGGGTGGCGTACAGGACCTGAAGGTGGCCATCGCCTACTGCGAGAGCGTCGGCGACTACGGCAGCCGTGAGCTGCTGGAAGACATCCTCGAGTCCGAGGAAGAACACATCGACTGGCTGGAAACGCAGCTGGGCCTGATCGACAAGGTGGGCCTGGAGAACTACCTGCAGTCGCAGATGGACGACTGATCCGCCGGAAACCGACGCAAAGCAAAACGCCCCGATCAGATCGGGGCGTTTTCGTTTCCAGCGGTTCCGTTTATTGCTGCTCGGCGGCCTCGGCAGGCTGCTCGGCTTCGTCGCCCTTGATATCCAGCAGCTCGAGATCGAACACCAGCACCGAATTCGCCGGAATCAGCGGGCTCGGGCTCTGCTCGCCGTAAGCCAGCTCGCTCGGGATGTACAGCTTGAACTTTTCACCGACGTGCATCAGCTGCAGGCCTTCGACCCAGCCAGGAATCACGCCGCCAACCGGCAGATCGATCGGACTGCCGCGCTTGATCGAACTGTCGAAGACGGTGCCATCGGTCAGACTGCCTTCGTAGTGAACGGTCACCACGTCGTTCTCGGTCGGCTGACGACCTTCGGCCGACTTGACGACTTCGTACTGCAGGCCGGACTCGGTGGTTTTCACGCCTTCGCGCTTGGCGTTCTCCTCGAGGAACTTCTTGCCCGCCTCGACCGCCTTGGCATTCATCTCGGCCATGCGTTCTTCAGCGCGGGTCTGCAGGAAGGTGAAGGCCTCCATCAGCTGCTCGTCGGTCAGCTTCTGCTCCTTGTTACCGATGGCATCTTCGATGCCCTGCGCCACAGCCTTGGAATCGAGATCATCCATGCCCTCCTGCGCAAGGCTCTTGCCCATGTTCAGGCCGATGCCGTAGGACGCCTTCTGCGCCGGAGTGTCCAGTTTGACACTGGTCTGCGAGTCGCAGCCGGCCAGTACCAGGCCGACCAGGGCAATCGCAGGTGCCAAACGTTGATGTCTCAGTCTCATGCTGTTTCCTTAATTACGCAGTTGGGACTTACCGAAAGCGGATGGCCGAGCTTAGCAGCGCATCCAGGCACTGGCTACCGCGCCTCCCGGCTAGGATCGTAAAGAGATGGCAAAGAAAGGAAGCGCGTAGCATTTTGCCGCAGGGGGGCATGAACAGGGACGGCGTGGCATCCCGGAAAAGCAGGCAAAAAAAAACGGCCTATAAGGCCGTTTTCTTCGATGCTTCAGGGCGTTCAGTGTTCCCGTGAAGCTAATATGGCGCAGCGGACGGGACTCGAACCCGCGACCCCCGGCGTGACAGGCCGGTATTCTAACCGACTGAACTACCGCTGCGCTAAACCTCGAGTGGTGGGTGATGACGGGATCGAACCGCCGACCCTCTGCTTGTAAGGCAGATGCTCTCCCAGCTGAGCTAATCACCCGTTTGCTCTCGAAGTGGGGCGCATTCTAGAGAGGGTTCCGAACCTTGGCAACCCCCTTTTGAAAAAAAATTTGCAGAAGTTCCAAGGACTTAGGAAAACCCTGGTTTGCCAGCCATTTTATCCGGCCCGCTGCGCATTAACTTGCTTCAGGGTTGGCCTCAGCCAGCCAGGCAGGAATAATGCGCTCCTTTGTTTCCCCGGAGATCTACCCCGCCATGTGGTTTCGCAATCTGCTCGTATACCGTCTCACCCAGAACGTCGCTCTAGATGCCGAGACTCTCGAAGCTGCACTGGCCGCCAAACCCGCCCGCCCCTGCGCCAGCCAGGAGCTGAGCACCTATGGTTTCGTCGCGCCGTTCGGCAAGGGTGAAGACGCCCCGCTGGTGCACGCCAGCCAGGGCTTTCTGCTGATCGCCACACGCAAGGAAGAACGTATCCTGCCCGGCAGCGTGGTCAAGGATGCAGTGAAGGAGAAGGTCGACGAAATCGAGGCCGAGCAGATGCGCAAGGTCTACAAGAAGGAACGCGACCAGATCAAGGACGAGATCATCCAGGCCTTCCTTCCGCGTGCCTTCATCCGCAAGTCCGGCACCTTCGCCGCGATCGATGCCGAGCGCGGTCTGATCCTGGTCAACTCGGCCAGTCCGAAGAAGGCCGAAGACCTGCTGTCCACCCTGCGTGAAGCGATCGGCTCGCTGCCGGTGCGCCCGCTGACGGTGAAGATCGCGCCCAGCGCCACGCTTACCGACTGGGTGAAGACTCAGAAGGCGGCGGACGACTTCTTCGTGCTGGACGAATGCGAACTGCGTGACACCCACGAAGACGGCGGTGTGGTGCGCTGCAAGCGCCAGGACCTGACCAGCGACGAGATACAGCAGCATATGGAAGCCGGCAAGCAGGTCACCCAGCTGTCCCTGGCATGGCAGGACAAGCTGTCCTTCGTACTGGACGACAAGCTGATCATCAAGCGCCTGCGCTTCGAGGAACTGCTGCAGGACCAGGCCGAACAGGACGGTGGTGACGACGCGCTCGCCCAGCAGGACGCCAGTTTCCTGCTGATGATGATGACCTTCCGCGAGTTCCTGCCGGCGCTGTTCGAGGCCTTCGGCGGCGAAGAGGTTCCGCAGGGCATCTGACCGCACGCGGCGCCCCTCCCCCCTTCCGCCTCAGCGCAGGCCGATCTGCGTCAGCAGGATCCCGCCCAGCCGCTGGCCCAGCGCCCAGAGCAGGAAGCGCTCGATGAACTCCGGTGCATCGATGAACAGCGCACCGCAGACCAGCACGCTGAGCAGCGAGACGACCAGGAACAGCTGCGGTATCGACAGTTTCAGCACGACCAGCAGCACGATCGCGATGATCGCCGAGCCGACCATGAACAGCGCGTTGAGAATATTGTTCGCCGCCACCACCCGCGAACGCTCGTGCGCCACGCTGCGCGACTGAATCAGCGCATACAGCGGGACGATGTACAGGCCGCCGAAGATTCCCAGCCCGAGGATGTCCATCAATACCCACCAGGCCGACGGCTCGCCCAGCAGTGCCAGCCAGTCCACACTCGCTGCAGGCTGCGGATGCGCGCCGGCATGCCACCAGAGCAGTCCACCACACAGGCTCAGGCCGATCGCCCCGAACGGAACCAGGCCGATTTCAACGTGATGCCGTGACAGCCGCTCGCACAGCAGGGAGCCCAACGCGATGCCTACCGAGAACAGGGTGAGGATCAGCGTCACCACGCTTTCATCGCCACCCAGGTAGCCCTTGGAGAAGGCCGGGATCTGGGTCAGGTAGGTGGCACCGAGAAACCAGAACCAGGAATTGCCCAGCATGGCCCGTGACACGGCGCGCTGCTGGCCGAAGCCCAGCCGCAGAATCCGCCACGACTGGCGCAGCACGCGCCAGTCCATATGCAAGGTTGGCAAGGCGGCCGTCGCGGCGGGAATCGCGAGACTGGCCAGGTACCCAACCAGGGCGATCAGCACCACGCTGAGAGCCACCCACTCGGCATAGGCGTCGCTCGCCATCAGCACACCCGCACCGATGGTGCCGCCGAGAATGGCCAGAAATGTCCCCATCTCAACCAGCGCGTTGCCGCCGACCAGTTCGTCCTCCGTCAGTTGCTGCGGCAGTATCGAATATTTGACCGGGCCGAACAGCGCCGACTGGGTGCCCATGCAGAACAGCACCACCAGCAGCAGCGGCAGGTTGCCCAGCAGCATCCCCAGGGCACCGGCCAGCATGATGAGGATTTCGGCGAACTTGATCCGACGGATCAGCACGGCCTTCTCGAAGCGTTCACCCAACTGCCCGCCCAGCGCGGAAAAGAGAAAGAACGGCAGAATGAACAGCAGAGCGCAGAGATTGATCAGCAGGCTCTTGTCGGCGGTCGTACCGAGCTTGAACAGAATCGCCAGGATCAGGGCTTGCTTGAACACGTTGTCGTTGAATGCACCCAGCAGCTGGGTACAGAAGAACGGCAGAAACCGGCGTTTGCCAAGCAGACGGAACTGCGAGCGTGGCGCCTGGGCACTTCCGACCGGCGCCGTTCGCGCAGCAGTTCTCGACGACTCGCCGCTCATATCGGCAACTGCCCGAGCGCCCAGCGCAGCGCGAAGAAGCTCAGCAGACCGCCGGCAATGGTCGCCAGCAGGTTGCGACTGACCGCGGCGATGGCGATAGCCAGCAGCCCGGCCAGCAGGTAAGCGTTGTCCCAGCTCAGTGCCCACTGCCCGTCCGGCAGCAGCATTCCGGGCACCACGATAGCGGTCAGTACCGCCACCGGCACGTAATGCAGGCCCTGTTCGATGGCGCGCGGAAAGCGCAGATCAGGCCAGGCGAAGAAGCTGTAGCGGATCACGAAGGTGATTGCCAGCATGCCGAGGATCAGCAGCCAGGTATTCATAGCGCCCCCTGCAGTCGCGCAGCGGTTTCAGCCCGGCGCTCCAGCCATACACCGATGACGATTCCCGCCAGCGCGGCGGCTATCAGCCCTAGCTTGTAGGGCAGTTCCCAGGTCAGCAGCGCCACGCCGCCAGCGACCACCGCCGACGCCACCTGTGGGCGCGTGCGCATCATCGGCACAGCGATGCCGATGAAGGTGGCGATCATGGCGAAGTCCAGTCCCCAGCGGGCGATATCCGGCACGGCCTGGCCAAAGGCGACGCCGACCAGAGTGGAAAGCTGCCAGTTGAGATACATCGTCAGCGCGGCGCCGAGAAAGTACCAGTGCTTGTACGGCGACGCATCGTCCCTGGCATAGCGGTTCTGCACCACGGCGAACGCTTCGTCCGTCAGCCAGAAGGCCAGGGGCACGCGCCAACGCCCAGGCAGGTGCCTCACGAACGGCTGCAGCGCCGCGCTGTACAGCGCATGCCGCAGGTTCACCACGAAGGTCGTCAGCAGCACCACCGCCGCACCGACCCCACCGGTGATCAGGGTAATGGCGATGAACTGCGCCGAGCCGGCGAAGACCAGCGCCGACATGCCCATGGTCTGCCAGCCGGACAGGCCGGCGCCCACCGCCAGGGTGCCGAAGATGATGCCGAACGGGATCGCACCGAGGATCAAGGGCAATATGTCACGGCAACCATGGACGAACTCTTGCGAGCGGGACATCGGAACTCCTGTAGACCTCATCGCGAGAATCCTACACGCCTCGTCAGACGACGGCATGACAGCCAAGGAGCCCCGCATGATTCGAGCCGCTGTGCGGCAAAGCAGCGCACGATAACCGAACTGATGGCGCCAGGCGAAGCTCCGCCCGGGCAGTCAGTCGGCCGCCAGGCGTTGCCGGACCTGCGGCCAGTCGCGGTCGGTGATGCTGTACAGCACGGTGTCGTCCAGCCGACCGTCGGCCAGTCGCCGATGGTTGCGCAGCAGCCCCTCGCGCTCGGCACCGAGCTTCTCGATGGCCCGCTGCGAGCGCAGGTTGCTGGCGGCGGTCTTCAGCTGCAGACGCACCAGCTGCCATTCCTCGAAGGCGTGCCGCAGCAGGAGGAACTTGATCGAGGTGTTCAGGCCGGTGCTATGCTCCGCCTGGTCCAGCCAGGTCCAGCCCAGCTCGGCGGCTGGCAGGCCGATGTTGAAGTCGGCGAAGCGCGTGGTGCCGATCAGTCGGTCGGCCATCCGCACGCTGAACACCACCGCCCGCCCCTCGCGCTGCTCGGCCAGGGCGTGGCGATACCAGTCCGGGCGCAACGGCCCGTTCATGTAAACCAGCTCTGCACGGTTGCATTCTGCCAGCGCGACGAGTTCAGAGATATCCGCCTCCATCAGCGGCTCCAGGCGCAGCGCACCACGCTGCAGGGTTACCGGGCGCGGGGTAAGCATGACATTCTCCTGTGATCGGTAGGTACGGACCGGCGATGCCGAGACAGTAACCCATGGTGGACGCGATGCCGTGGCCGGCGGACAGCCGGTGATGGTGCTGGCAGGCCCGTGCTAGACACATGCGACCTTGGTCGCAACCCTGCACACGGGGCGTGCCATTGCTGCGAAACTTCGCCAATCCTCATTAAAGAGTCGCCAGAGCTGATTGAATTCGGCGCCTTACCGGCCAACCGAAGCCATCCTCCTGGCATCTACCTTCGCTTTCTGGAGTTTGCATGACGCTGTCAGGCGGGCTGATCGCCGCGGTCGCCCTCGTCTATATGGCCATTCTGTTCGCCATCGCCTTCTATGGGGACCGTAACAGCGCCTCCATGTCGCCGCGCCTGCGGCCCTGGGTCTACAGCCTCTCTCTGGCGGTGTACTGCACAAGCTGGACCTTCTTCGGTGCCGTCGGCCAGTCCACCGAGCAGCTGTGGGCGTTCCTGCCGATCTATCTGGGTCCGATCCTGCTCATGCTGTTCGCGCCGCACGTGATCCAGAAGATGATCATGATCAGCAAGCAGGAAAACATCACCTCCATCGCCGACTTCATCGCCGCGCGCTACGGCAAGTCGCAGCTGCTGGCGGTGGTGGTCACGCTGATCTGCCTGGTCGGTGTGTTGCCGTACATCGCACTGCAGCTCAAGGGCATCGTGCTCGGGGTGAACGTGCTGAGCGGCATCAACATCGAGGCTGCAGGAACCGGCACCCGCGACACCGCGCTCATCGTCTCGATCGTCCTGGCGCTGTTCACCATTCTCTTCGGCACGCGCAACCTGGATGTCACCGAGCACCATCGAGGCATGGTCCTGGCGATCGCTTTCGAATCACTGATCAAGCTGCTGGCATTCCTGGCGGTGGGCGCCTTCGTCGCCTTCGGCCTGTTCGACGGCTTTGGCGATCTGTTCAATCAGGCCTATGACTCGCCGGACCTTGCCGGATTCTGGAGCGAAGGCGTCAACTGGTCAGCCATGCTGGTCCAGACCACCGTCGCGATGATGGCGATCGTCTGTCTGCCGCGGCAGTTTCACGTTTCGGTAGTGGAAAACATCGAGCCGCGCGACTTCCGCCTGGCGCGCTGGGTATTCCCGCTCTACCTGGTGCTGGCCGCCGTGTTCGTCGTGCCGATCGCGCTTGCCGGGCAAATGCTGCTGCCGGCGGGCGTCACTCCTGACTCCTTCGTGATCAGCCTGCCGCTGGCCGAACTGCATCCGTGGCTGGCGCTGCTGGCCTTCATCGGCGGCGCTTCGGCGGCGACCGGCATGGTCATCGTCGCCAGCGTGGCGCTGTCGACCATGGTCTCCAACGACATGCTGCTGCCCTGGCTGCTACGTCGACAGGAAACGGAGCGCCCGTTCGAGGCGTTCCGTCACTGGATGCTCTCGGTACGTCGCATCAGCATCGTCGTGATCCTGCTGCTCGCCTATGTCAGCTACCGCCTGCTCGGCTCCACGGCATCGCTGGCTACAATCGGCCAGATCGCCTTCGCCGCCATCACTCAGCTGGCCCCGGCGATGGTTGGTGCGCTGTATTGGAAGCAGGCCAACCGTCGCGGCGTGTTCGCCGGCCTGACCGCCGGCGCGGCAATCTGGTTCTATACGCTGATTGTTCCTCTGCTGGGCTGGCCGCTGGAAATGTTCCCGGGCCTGAGCTGGATGTACAACGGCGGCCTCGGTTTCGGCCTCAGCGGACTGACCCTGGGCGTGACCCTGTCGCTGGTGGGCAATGCGACGCTGTTCTTCTGGGTGTCGATCCTGAGTCAGACACATGTCGCCGAACACTGGCAGGCAAGCCGCTTCATCGGCCAGGAAATCGCCTCGCCGACTGGCGGCCGCCGCCTGCTTGCCGTACGGGTCGAAGACCTGCTGATGCTCGCCTCCCGCTTCGTCGGCGCCGAGCGGGCCGAACAGAGCTTCCATCGCTTCGCCCGCCGCCAAGGCCAGGACTTCTCGCCCAAGCTGCAGGCCGATGGCCAATGGATCGCACATACCGAGCGCCTGCTGGCCGGCGTGCTCGGTGCTTCCTCCACCCGTGCAGTGGTCAAGGCCGCCCTCGAAGGCCGCGACATGCAGGTCGACGACGTGGTGCGCATCGTCGGCGAAGCCTCGGAAGTGCTGCAGTTCAACCGCGCACTGCTGCAGGGCGCGATCGAAAACATCACCCAGGGCATCAGCGTAGTCGACCAGTCGCTGCGCCTGGTGGCCTGGAACCATCGTTATCTCGAACTCTTCGAGTATCCGGACGGGCTGGTCTACATCGGCCGCCCGATCGCCGACATCATCCGCTACAACGCCGAGCGCGGCCTGTGCGGCCCGGGCGATCCCGATACCCATGTGGCCAAGCGCCTGTACTGGATGCGCCAGGGCCGTGCCCACACCTCCGAGCGGCTGTTCCCCAACGGTCGCGTGGTCGAGTTGATCGGCAACCCAATGCCTGGCGGGGGCTTCGTCATGAGCTTCAGCGACATCACCGCCTACCGCGAGGCCGAACGCGCGCTGAAAGACGCCAACGAGGGGCTCGAGCAGCGCGTCAGCGAGCGCACCCAGGAGCTGTCGCAGCTCAACCAGGCACTGATCGAAGCCAAGAGCACCGCCGAAGCCGCCAACCAGTCGAAGACCCGCTTCCTCGCTGCGGTCAGCCATGACCTGATGCAGCCGCTCAATGCGGCCCGGCTGTTCTCCGCGGCGCTGTCGCACCAGCAGAGCGCATTGCCCAAGGAGGCGCAGGAGCTGATCCAGCATCTGGACAGCTCGCTGCGTTCGGCCGAGGACCTGATCACCGACCTGCTGGACATCTCACGCCTGGAAAGCGGCCGAGTCACTCCAGATCGCAATCCGTTCCCGCTGGCGACGCTGTTCGACACGCTGAGCACCGAATTCACGGCGCTCGCCCGCGAGCAAGGCATCACCCTGCGAGTGCACGGCAGCAAGCTGCGCGTGGACAGTGACATACGCCTGCTGCGACGGGTGCTGCAGAACTTCCTGACCAATGCGTTCCGCTATGCCAAGGGTCGCGTGGTACTGGGCGTACGCCGGCAGGGATCGTCGCTGCGGCTGGAAGTCTGGGACCGCGGCCCGGGCATTCCACAGGACAAGCTGAAAGTGATCTTCGAGGAGTTCAAGCGGCTGGACAGCCATCAGACGCGCGCCGAGAAGGGCCTGGGACTGGGCCTCGCAATCGCCGACGGCCTGTGTCACGTGCTCGGCCATCCGCTGGAGGTCCGTTCCTGGCCCGGCAAGGGCAGCGTGTTCAGCGTCACCGTCCCGATCGCGCGTGCGGTCAGCCAGCCCCGCCCGGCAGTCAAGCGCGGCGAGCCGCAGCTCAGCGCACTGACCGGCACCCAGGTGCTGTGCATCGATAACGAGGACAGTATCCTGGTCGGCATGAACAGCCTGCTCACGCGCTGGGGCTGCCAGGTCTGGACCGCCCGCAACCGCGCCGACTGCGAGGCGCTGCTGGCCGAGGACATCCGCCCGCAACTGGTGCTGGTGGACTACCACCTGGACGAAGGCCAGACCGGTACCGAACTGATGGCCTGGCTGCGCACTCGTCTTGGCGAGCCGATACCTGGCATGGTGATCAGCGCTGACGGTCGCCCGGAGCTGGTGGCGGCAATCCATGCCAGCGGCCTGGATTACCTGGCCAAGCCGGTCAAACCCGCTGCGTTGCGTGCACTGATGAGCCGCCACCTGACCCTGCGCTGAGCGCATCGGATCCGTGGGCGCCAGGCCACCTGCCGCGCCACGAGCCCTCTGCCGCACGGCCGGTTACACTGCTGGCAATCTGCTGACAGCGCCGCTAGGTGAGCGATGACAATCGAGCTATTTCTGAATCTCGCCACGGCCCTGGCCGTCGGCTTGCTGATAGGTACCGAACGCAGCTGGAGCGGGCGTGAAAGCCCCGGCCAGGAGCTGGTGGCCGGCATCCGCACCTTCGGCCTGGCGGGCCTGTTCGGCGGTCTTGCTGCGGTGAGCGTCACCCATCTCGGCGCGTTTGCCTGGGTCGCGATGTTCATCGTGCTGGGTCTGCTGGTGATCGCCGGCTACCTGATTGATGCGCGGCGCAGCGGCGATCATGGCATGACCACCGAGGTCGCCCTGCTACTGACCTTCCTGCTCGGCAGCCTGGCGATTGCGGAGAGCCGTCAGCTGGCGGCCGCCTGCGCCATCGTGGTGGCGCTGCTGCTGAGCCTCAAGACCCGCCTGCACCAGGCGCTGAAGCGCCTCAGCGAAGCCGAACTGGGCGGCGCGTTGAAGATGCTGTTCATCTCGGTGGTGCTATTGCCGGCGCTGCCCAATCAGGGCTACGGCCCCTGGCAGGCGCTCAACCCCTACACCACCTGGATGATGGTGGTGCTGATCGCCGGCATTGGCTTCGCCGCCTACGTGGCCATCCGCGCTTTCGGTGCGCGCCATGGGCTGCTGGTGACGGCGCTGCTCGGCGGCATCGTTTCGTCCACCGCGATGACCATCACCCTGGCCCGACTGAATGCGCCACAGCTGCGCGCTGCACTGGCGGCCGGCCTGCTGGCGACCTCGGCGCTGATGTTCCCGCGCGTGCTGCTGGAGGTGGGCATCGTCAATCCTGCCCTGCTGCCTGGGCTGAGCCTGCCCCTGGCCGCAGCCGGTGCGATCTACGCGGCCGGCGCGTTGTTTTACTACCTGCGCGCTGCCAGCGCTGCTGACAGCGACGCCGAGCCCCTGCTGAAGAACCCGTTCGAGCTGGGCCCGGCGCTTCGCTTCGCCGCGCTGCTGGTGCTGATTCTCCTGCTGGTGGAAGGCGCGCGACGCTGGTTCGGCGACGCCGGTATCTATCTGGTTTCGCTGCTGGCGGGCCTGACCGACGTCGATGCCATCACCCTGTCGCTGGCCAGCAAGGCCCGCGACGGCCTGGCCCATGAGGTAGCGGCACGCGGCATCGTCTTCGCCGCACTGAGCAACAGCCTGGTCAAGGCGATGCTGATCGTCCTGATCGGCGGCCGAGAGCTGGCCTTGCGCACGCTGCCGATCATGTTTGCCGGCCTGCTGACCGGGCTTGCGCTGCTGCTGTTGCGTTAACCGTGCAGCCGCGCGTCACTCGCCGGCTTCGCTGAATGCTTCGGCCCCTGCCCGCTCCAGCCAGTCGCCCGGCAGTCGCTTGCTGGCCCGCGCGCCGAGGGACTTCAACTGCTCGGCGCGACCGACCAGGTTGCCGCGCCCGTCGCTGAGCTTGTTGCGCGCAGCAAGGTAGGCCCGATCCACCTGCTGCAAGCGATTGCCGATCTCGTCGAGATCCTGGATGAATGCGACGAACTTGTCGTAAAGCGCACCGGCCTTTTCCGCGATCTCCCGAGCGTTCTGGCTTTGCCGTTCCTGCCGCCAGAGGCTGTCGATGACCCGCAGCGTGGCCAACAGCGTGGTTGGGCTGACGATCACGATGTGCCGACCGTAGGCCTCCTGGAAAAGCTCGGGATCGGCCTGCAGGGCCGCCGCGAATGCCGCTTCGATGGGTACGAACAGCAGTACGAAATCGAGGCTCTGCAGCCCCTCCAGATGCTGGTAGTCCTTGAGCGAAAGCCCCTTGAGGTGATTGCGCAGCGATTGCACATGCTGCTTGAGCGCCAGCGCACGGCTGCCTTCGTCCTCGGCGCAGGTCAGCGCCTGGTAAGCGGTCAGGCTGACCTTCGCATCGACCACGACCTGCTTGTCGCCCGGCAGGTGAATGAGCACGTCCGGCTGGAAGCGCACGCCGTCGGCACTCTTGAGACTCACCTGGGTGTGGTATTCGCGGCCTTTCTCCAGACCGGCATGCTCCAGAACCTTCTCCAGTACCAGTTCGCCCCAGTTGCCCTGGGTCTTCTGGCCCTGCAGGGCACGGGTCAGATTGGTCGCTTCGTCGCCCAGACGCTGGTTCAGCTGCTGCAGCCGCTCCAGCTCTCGGGCCAGGGAAAAGCGCTCGCGGGCCTCGTGCTGATAGCTTTCTTCGACGCGCTTCTCGAAGGCCTGGATGCGCTCTTTCAACGGCTCGAGCAGCTGTCCCAACCGCTCATGGCTGGACTCGCTGAAGCGTTGCTCACGCTCGTCGAAGATCCGGCCGGCGAGCTCGGCGAATTGCGCACGCAGTTCGTCGCGCGCGGCCTGAAGGTCGGAGAGGCGCTGCTGATGCGCGTTGTGCTGCTCGCGCAGCTCGGCGTCCAGCGCGGCATGGGCGGCGCTCAGCCGACGTAGCTCCGCCTGTTGCGCGTCGCGCTCGGCCTGCAGATCGGCAATGATTTCGGTGTCGTGGCCACGCTGCGTGCGCAGCAGCTCGGTCTCGCGTCGCAGCGCGGCCAGTTCGGCCTGCTGCTCGGACTTGATACCGCTCAGCTCAGCGAGCTCGACCCGATAGCCGTCCAGCTGTGTGGTCAGGCCTTGCTGCGCCGAAATCGCCTGCCTGAGCCGTTCTTCGAGCAGAGCCTGCTCGGCCTCGCCAGTGACCAGCCGGCGCTGGAGATAAAGGCACAGCCCTGCCAGGGCGACCAGGCCGAATGCCAGACCGATCAATAGATGGTGGGGATCAAGGGACATGAAGGGCTCCGGCGAAGTTGCCGGGCAGTATAGCGACCCGCTGTACGCCGGTCAGGCAGGGATGCCGGTCAGCCCCGAACCTGCCGCAGAACCCGTGCCGCCTCATGCGAACCCTGCGCCGCGGCCTGCTCCAGCCAAAGCCGTGCCTTCGCCGGCTCGGGGTGATCCGGTTCACCGCACAGGCGGCCGAGCTCCAGCTGCGCCTGGCTATCGCCTGCCCGGGCCGCCTGGCGCAGCAGCTCGAATCCGATGCGACGGTCGCGCTGGCTGTCGCACTCGCAGCACAGCAGGCGGCCAAGGCGGCTCTGCGCTTCGACCACACCCTCGCGCGCAGGCTGCTTGAGGAGGCGTCCGGCAATCCGCTTGACGCCCTGGTTCCGGCCCAGGTGCTGGCTGTCCAGCAACCACAGCGCCATGCGCAAGGGCAGGCGCGCCGTTGGAGTCGAGGTGGCAAATGAGGCGGGAGCCGAAGTACGCGTTCTCATGCACATCAAGGGGGCTGGTGAATAAGGTCGCGCACTCTACTCCTTTTTTCCGAGAGTTAAAGTCTTGTCAAAAGCGAAAAAATTAGATCCTGAATCACACCAGACAGTAATCCACAGAAGCTGTGGATAAGTCAGTGGACAAACAGCAGACAAATCGTCGAATGCCACGTCTCATGGGGGCTGCGCTTAAACTGGCGGTTTTTTCGCCAATGCCAAAAATGCTTATTTTTCAATTGGTTAGTAACGATCTATGGGCTTCGTTGGTTTGCGACTGTTTGTCATAAGGCCTTGACAGAGCCATTGCGAAAATGTGCACAAGTTCGGCGCACGGGTCGCAAAGTGCCTGGCCACAAGGGCTGGCGCGAGGTTCCGGTGAACTTCGAAGCAACTCTGCTGTCGTGCATCGCACCTCGCTGGCGCACGTCGCCCCGGCCCGTTCTACGGCTATGCTGTAGCCCTCGCTTTATGGACGCAGCCATGACCAAACCGTGGAGAACCGTTTCCGTGCTGGCCGCCGGGCTGCTCGCCCTGCTGATGGTGCTGAGTGCCGTTGCCTGGAGCCAGTGGCAAGGGTTCAAGCATGAGCAGGGCATCGAACTACTGGAATGGCAGGGGCTACGGCTTTCCTCAGGCGGTATCTCGGCAGAGCGCGTGCGCTATGCGCAGAACCCAGAGAACGGCCTCCATCTGGCTGCCAGTGCCTCCGGCATCACCCTGCGGTTACCCAGCTTTTTTCGCCCGTTGCCGCCTCGTTCGCTGCAAATCGACCAGCTTGAGCTGGAGATTCGCTCGTATCCGCCCGCCGGCGACAGCGAGCCGCCAGCAACGGATCTGGAACAGTACGAACGGTGGTCCGCCTGGCTCCCGCAGAAACTGACCATAGCCGATCTGCGGATCAGCCTGCCCTGCGCCAAGGGACGCTGCGACGAACGGGGGGCGCTGAGGTTCGAGCGGAAGGGCGAATCGTTGCTGCCGCTGGACGGCCGCCTGGACCTGCGACGCAACGAGCACAGGCTGTCACTGACCATCGACGCGCAGGGTTCCGCGCTCGGCGAAAGCCTCGTACTGGCCACGCTGGCTATCGACGAACAACCACGACTGGAAACCCGCCACCAGCTGGAACATTCCGACAGGACGTTGCGCTGGAATGGCACGCTTTCCATGGGCAGCTTGCCGGAGGCGCCCTGGCTGCTGGCTTGGCTCGGCGAGTGGACGGCCACGCCAACCGCCGCCCCCCCCGACATGCCTACGGACATGCGCATCGGCGCAGGCTGGGCACTGACCCTGATACAGAACGATAACGGCGTTTATGCCTGGCGCAACGCTGCGGGCGAACTGCGCCTCTCCACCCACATTCCTGCCGCCTGGCCGGTCATAGGTCTCGGGGAGCTGCAGGGCGACCTCGACCTGGCCGCTCGAGGGCAGGATGGACTGTGGTTGCCCACGGAGCTGAAAGCAAACCTACAGCTGCGTCCATCGTCCACCCTGCTGACGGACGTGCCGGCCGCGCTACGCCCGAGTCAGCTGAATATAAGCGTCGAGCCGGTAGCCACTGAGATGACGCCTGGGCAGCTACCCGTGCAACTTCGCGTGGAGACCCAGGGCGGCGCACCGTCCAGCCTGCAGGCGCGCATGCGACTGGCGACCTCCCCCCCGTATTCGCTGGACATCGAGCAGGCCCGCCTACAGACACGCAGCACGCGGCTGCAGCTGGACGCCCTGACGCTGCAGAACCTCGACGCCACTCTGGATTTCTCTGGTCGTGCCGACCTCCAGAAGGTCGAGCTGCAGCTGCAGAAATCATCCCAAGCCAAGCTGGCCCGCCTCGCCACGGGCGAGGTCGTCGCCAGTCAGTTGAGCGCGACGCTGCCACGCACACTGGCACTGCAGATCGAGCGCAACCTTGAGCAACCAACCGCCTGGCGTGCCGAAGGGCCGCTGGAGCTGCGCCTGAGTCGTCTCGAACACCCGCTGCTGCTCGCCCAGGGCTGGCGCTGGAGCGGCCAGCTGAAAGCCGACAGTACAGCGCTGAACGCCAATGGCTCCGTGAGCAACGATGCCGGACTGACAATGGCGCTTAACCTCGAGCAGCGCTGGAACGGACCCTTGCAGGTCGGCGGCAAGCTGCAGGAAATTTTCCTGCGCGCCGGCAACCCGATCGCCGGCAGCCTGGCCGCATGGCCGGCGTCGCTTGAGCTCAGCAGTGGTCGCCTGTCGGGCGACGGCAAGCTGACGCTGCCCGCTGGCAATGGCAAACCAACTGCAAATCTGACGCTCGAAGCGCGAGGCCTGGCCGGCATCTTCGACCGCAGCGAGATTTCCGGACTCGATGCACGCCTGACCGCCCGCCTGCAGCGCGACCGCCTACTACTGGACATCAGCGAACTACGGCTGGCCGAGCTCAACCCCGGCTTCACCTTCGGCCCGTTGCTGTTGCGCGGGCATTACGAGGCCGCGATCGACCTGCCGGCAAAGGGACGCCTGACCTGGCAGATCGCAGAAACCCGGATCCTCGGTGGACGCTTCTGGTTGCCGGCCGGCGCCCTTGACCTCGCGGCACCACAGCAACGGCTCAGCGCCCGGCTCGAGGGCGTGCAACTAGGCGACGTGCTCGCCGCCTATCCGACCGAAGGCCTCAGCGGCAGCGGTGTGATCGACGGCAGCTTCGACGTGCAGCGCAGCGCAGAAGGGCTGAGCGTGCGGGATGGCAAGCTCGCCGCGCGCGCCCCTGGCGGCGTGTTGCGCTTTCGCTCGCCGAAGATCGAAGCCCTCGGCCAGGCGAACCCAGCCATGAAGATCGTCACCGAAGCCCTGCACGATTTTCACTATGATCTGCTCACCAGCGACGTTCGCTATGATGAGAACGGCAAGCTGAACCTCGGGCTGCGCCTGAACGGCCACAACCCGGCTCTGGAAGGCGGTCGGCCGATCAACTTCTCGATCAATCTGGAAGAGGACATTCCGGCGCTGTTGACCAGCTTGCAGCTAAGCGACCGGGTAAGCGAGACCATTCAACGACGGGTGCAGGAACGCCTCAGGCAAGGCAATGCAGACCCGCGATAGACACAGGAGAAACCGCCATGCGGTTGCGCCATACGCTGACCATCGTGCTGCTGGGTCTCTTCGCCAGCGCCTGTACACCGCGGGTGGAACTGGCCGTGCCGAACGAGCCGATCAATATCAACCTGAACGTGAAGATCGAGCACGAGATTTATATCCGCGTGGACAAGCAGCTCGACTCGATCATCAACCAAGACAGCGGACTGTTCTGAGGACGACCATGAAAGCCAATCTGAAACTGACCAGCCTGCTCCTGGCGCTCCTGCTGGCCCTGCCCGCCGCGGCCATGACCCTCAACGAAGCCATGTCCGCCCTGGGCGAGGCCAAGGCCAGTGGCGTGCTCGGTGAGAAGCCCGACGGCTACCTGGGCGTGGTGCGCTCCAGCCAGAACGCCGAGGACATCGCCAGCCAGATCAACCAGGCGCGCCGAGCCGAGTATCATCGCGTCGCCAAGCAGAACGGCATCAGCGTCAGCGACGTCGAAGCCATCGCCGGCAAGAAGGCCATCGAGAAGACGCCGCCCGGCCAGATCATCCAGCTCAACGGCAACTGGGTCCGCAAGTGACCTCAGACGATGGCCGGGCCTGCCTGGCCATCGCTCCACCGCCCATCGACGCCTACAGTAGCGTCAGGCTGTGCGCCCTGACCACCAGCGACTGCTGCCGAAACCTGCGCTCCAGATCGACGCGGTACTGCGCCCACCAGTCCCGGTCCAGCTCATCGACCATCACTTCGTAGACCACCGTCTCGTCCCGCACCGCGTTCTCGCCGTCCTCCCGCCAGTAGCCATTGGCCGGCGCACGGCTGTAGGTGGTCAAACCGCCGAAGCGCTCGATCAGCTCCTCGCTCACGGTGCGAAAGAGCGACCTCGGCAACGCCTGCTGATCGTTGTCGTAAAGCGGCAACAGCAACTGGACAAGGAACATACGCGACCTCGGCGAGGAAAGTGGGAGCAAGCTTTCGACCCCGCACTGCCGGAGATGACGCCCGGCTGGCGGTCAGAACAGCCCCAGCTGCCCGTCGATCAGCGAGGCGAAGTCGTCGCCGACGAAGGGCAGGATCGCGTCCGCCACTGGCTGCAGCTGGCGCGTCACATAGTGGTCGTAGTCGACGGCAGAGGTGCGCGCCTCCAGCGGCTCAGGCCCGGCAACGGTGATCAGGTAGCTGATCCAGCCGCCGTTCTGGTACTGCCGCGGCCGACCAAGACGATCATTGCACTCGTCGGCCAGGCGCGCCGCCCGCACATGCGGCGGCACGTTGCGCTGGTAGTCGTCCAGCCGACGGCGCAGGCGCTTGCGATAGACAAGCAGCTCGTCGAACTCGCCAGCCAGGGTTCGGCGCACATACTCACGCACGTAATCCTGGTGCGGCTGGCGATGGAAGATGCGCTGATACAGCTCCTGCTGGAAGCGCTGCGCCAGCGGCGACCAGTCCGTGCGCACCGTCTCCAGCCCCTTGAACACCATGCCATCGCTGCCATCGGCACGCGTGACCAGGCCGGCATAGCGCTTCTTGCTGCCCTCCTCGGCGCCGCGGATCGTCGGCATCAGAAAGCGCCGGAAGTGCGTTTCGTACTGCAACTCCAGGGCACTGCTCAAGCCATACTCGTTACGCAGATGCCCACGCCACCAGTCGTTGATCCGCTGTACCAGGTCGCGACCGATGCGTTCGGCCGCCTCATCCGAATGCGCTCGGCCCAGCCAGACGAACGTCGAGTCGGTGTCGCCGTAGATCACCACATGGCCCTGGGCCTCTATCAGTTCCCGCGTGCGGCGCATGATCTCGTGGCCACGCAAAGTGATCGACGATGCCAACCGGGGGTCGAAGAAGCGGCAACCACTGGAGCCGAGCACCCCGTAGAAGGCATTCATGATGATCTTCAGCGCCTGTGACAACGGCTTGTTGTGCTCGCGCTTCGCCGCCTCGCGGCCTTCCCAGACGCGTTCAACGATGGCCGGCAGGCAATGCCGGGTGCGCGAGAAGCGCGCCCCGCGAAAGCCTGCAACGGATGCGTCATCGGTCGGCTGGCGCAGCCCCTCGATCAGCCCCACGGGGTCGATGAGGAAGGTGCGGATGATCGACGGGTACAGGCTCTTGTAGTCCAGCACCAGCACCGATTCGTACAACCCCGGCTGCGAGTCCATGACGAAACCGCCCGGGCTCGCTTCGGCCTGGCGCTCGCCGAGATTAGGCGCAACGAAGCCCTGTCGGTGCATCAAAGGCAGATAGAGATGCTCGAACGCTGCCACCGAACCACCGCTTCGGTCAGCCGCTAGACCGGTGACAGTGGCCCGCTCGAGGAGAAAGGTCAGCAGCTCGGTATGGGCGAAGATGCGCGTCACCAGCTCGCAATCCTTGAGGTTGTATCGGGCCAGCGCCGGCTTGTCCTCGGCGAACATGCGGTCGATCTCCGCCATGCGCTGGTAGGGGTTGTCGATCGCCTTGCCCTCCCCCAGCAAGGTCTGGGCGACATTCTCCAGACTGAACGAGGAAAAGCTCCAGGTCGCCGAGCGTAGCGCCTCGATACCGTCGATGATCAGCCGGCCCTCGGCCGCGGCGAAAAAGTGATTGCTGCGAGCGCCATGCTCGCGCCATTCCATCGTCGCCCCGGTGCGCCCCAGGCGCAGCGGCACCTGCAAGCGCTGCGCATGTTCATGCAGTACACGCAGGTCGAACTGCACCAGATTCCAGCCGATGATCGCGTCCGGGTCGTGCTCGGCGAACCAGGCGTTCAGCCGTTCCAGCAGTTGCCCTCGGCTTTCGCAGTACTCCAGGGAAAAATCGACGGCCGAAGCATCGCCGTTTTCCGGACCGAGCATATAGACCTGACGCTGGCCGCAGCCCTCCAGAGCAATGGAATACAGATCGCCGCGGGCCGTGGTCTCGATGTCCAGCGAGACCAGCCTGAGCCTCGGACGATAGTCCGCCGCGGGTTTGAGCTGCACGAACGAGGCGCCACTGTGCTCGGCGCCATCGACGAAGCACACCGGTGCGGTGATGAAGCGCTCCATGAGGTAACGCTCGGGCGGCCTGATATCCGCCTCGTAGACGTCCACACCGACATCGCGCAGCCGCCGCGAGCAGTCCATCAGTCGGCGATGCGACCGGCAGTACAGCCCCATGACTGGGCGATGATGGAAGTCGTGCAGGTCGAGCGGCCGCAGCTCGACGTCAGGCTCCTGTCGCAGCACGGACTCGACGAAAGCGCGCCGCTCCTGCGCAAAGAAGGCGACCGAATGCCGGTAAGGCACGCACACCCGCCGCGGCCCGTTGTCGGTGGCGAGCCAGAAACTCACCTCGGTACCCACAGGCGTCTCTCGCCAGTGGCGGGTCAGGATAAAACCCTGCTGCAGCTGCGACATCAGCCTCCCCGGCACCTGAATGAACAGCAAGCCCGTCCTCTCCCGGGCAGGTCGTATCGCATACCGATGCACCGCACGGTAAACGCCAACCCAGAAAAGCAAAAACCCCCGCACTCTCGCGAGTACAGGGGTTCAGGCTACATGTAATGGCGGAGAGATAGGGATTTGAACCCTAGGTACCCGCGAAGGTACAACGGATTTCGAATCCGTCCCGTTCGGCCACTCCGGCATCTCTCCAGCGGCGCGCATCATAGCAGCTGGATCGGCTTTTTCGAACCCCAACTGCACAGATTTTTTACCGTTTTTCAGCCGCTTGCACCGCCGGGCGACCGATTCCGGCCGCCCGGTACCCTTCACGCGGTCAGCCGCGTCAATGCTTCGCGATACTTGTCGGCGGTTTTCTGCGCGACCTCTGCGGGCACGGCAGGCGCAGGGGGCTGCTTGTTCCAGCCGGTGGACTCCAGCCAGTCGCGGACGAACTGCTTGTCGAAGCTCGGTGGGTTGTTGCCCTCTTCATAGCTATCGGCGGGCCAGAAACGGCTCGAGTCGGGCGTCAGCACCTCATCCATCAGGGTCAGCGTGCCGTTCTCATCCAGGCCGAACTCAAACTTGGTATCAGCAATGATGATCCCACGAGTGGCGGCGTACTCGACGGCTGCGCTGTAGAGCGCGATGGATACGTCACGCACCTGCGCAGCCAGCTCCTTGCCGATGATCGCCTCGCATTGCTCGAAGGAGATGTTCTCGTCGTGGTCGCCTACCGCGGCCTTGGTCGAGGGGGTGAAGATCGGCTGCGGCAGCTTGGCAGCTTCCTTCAGGCCGGCGGGCAGCTGGATGCCACAGACGGTGCCGCTCTTCTGGTATTCCTTCCACCCGGAGCCGACGATATAGCCGCGCACGATGGCCTCTACCGCAACCGGCTTGAGGCGCTTGGCGACGACCGCGCGCCCCTCCACCAGCGGCAATTCGTCAGCCGGCACCACGTCCTCGACCTTGTCGCCGGTGAAGTGATTGGGAATCAGGCCCTTGAGCTTGTCAAACCAGAAGTTGGAGATGGCGGTAAGGATCTTGCCCTTCTCCGGAATCGGCTCGGCAAGGATCACGTCGAAGGCCGACAGGCGGTCGGTGGCGACCATGAGCATGCGTTTGTCGTCGATCTCGTAGAGGTCGCGAACCTTGCCCGAGTAGATCTTCTTCAGGCTGAGGGCGGTGGGAGTGGTCATACGCAATTTTCCGCGGTTGGCAGGTCAGCAGAAACGAAACAGGCGAAACCATGGGTTTCGCCTATCCGTGTTCGTGTAACGGGGCAGCTCGCAGTCAGCCCAGGTTGTCCTTGATCAGACTGAGCACCCGACGGGCGACGTCCGCTGGCGCGACGGTATCGATGCTCTTGTCCAGTGTCACCTGCACACCGTTACCCGCACGGGTCAGACGCACCTGATAGCGCTCGGCACGCGCTTCGATTTCGTCCTTGTCCGGTGCGCCACCGAACAGCCGGCTGAAGAAGCCAGGCTTGTCGTCGGGGTCGTCGGCACGCTCGCTGAGGTTCACGTAGTAGACGCCAAGGCTGCGGTCGAGATCGTCGACCCGCACGTCGGCGGCCTGCAGGGCACGGCCGACGCTAGACCAGGCACGATCGAAGTCGCTGTCCAGCTGCAGCAACGGATTGCCGCTGCCATCCTGAGTAAGACTGACGCGGCTTGGTGCATCGAAATCGCGCTCGGCGAGCAGCGAAACGGAACCACCCTGGCGGGCGCTGCGGTTCAGACTGGCCTGCAGCTCGTCGAGCAGCACGCGGTCGAGTTCCTTGTTGCTCGAAGTTTCCGGCCAGGCCACGTCGGCACTGCTACCGGCCGGGCGCTTGACGCTGACCACGAAGATCTCGCTGGTGTTGCGCTGAACGCCCGGCTCGACCCGGACGCGGACGCGCGTCTCACCTTCCTGGATACCCAGGTTGCGCACCAGCGCCTCGTCCAGTTGCGAGGCGGTTTGCCAGGCGGTGGCAAACTCGCCGGTCTGACGCCGCTCTTCAGCGATGCTGAAGCCCTTGTCGGTGAAGAACTGACGGGCTGCGATCCAGACCTGAGCCGGCGCATACTGCGCCACCAGCCAGCGTGAGTCCCCGGAGGACTGCACAGTGAAATCACTGACGTCCGCGGCCACTTGCAGGCGCTGCGGCCGCGGCACTTCGTATTTGCCGGAGTGGGTATTGTCAGCCACCTGGCGCGGGATCGGCAGCAGAGGATCGAGCGGACGCGTTCCGCCATCGACGGCGACCTGCATCGGAGCGGTCTGACGTGCCGAAAGGTAGTCACTGCCGCGGTCACGGAAATATCCATCATCGCCCCACAGCCAGCCGCAGCCACTGGTTGCAGAGATCATCAGGGCAAGGGTCGAGAGTCCGGCCAGTCGCTTCATGCGTATTCCTTTGTTATTAAGCCAGCACGCCGGTTTGGCGCATCGCCTGACGGAGCGGTTCCTGGTAGCTCTGGCTGAGCCAGGTCAACGGCAGACGGATGCCATTGCCCATCAGGCCCATCTCGTGCAACGCCCATTTGACCGGAATCGGATTGGCTTCCAGGAACAGCGCACGATGCAGCGGCATCAGGCGCTCGTTGATAGCGCGAGCGGTCTCGGCATCCCCGGCCATCGCCGCGGCACAGAGTTCGCTCATGGCACGCGGGGCCACGTTCGCCGTGACGGAGATGTTGCCCTTGCCGCCCATCAGCATCAGCTCGACGGCAGTGGGATCATCGCCCGAGTAGACGAGGAAGTCCTTGCTGACGCGGTCCAGCACTTCCCGACCGCGCTTGAGGTCGCCAGTGGCTTCCTTGATACCGATGATGTTCGGCACCTTCGACAGACGCTCGACCGTATCGGGCAGCATGTCGCACACGGTGCGGCCCGGTACGTTGTAGAGGATCTGCGGGATGGCCACGGCCTCGGCGATGTGCTTGAAGTGCAGGTACAGGCCTTCCTGGGTCGGCTTGTTGTAGTACGGAGTGACCAGCAGGCAGGCGTCGGCGCCGGCGGTCTTGGCGTTCTCGGTCAGTTCGACCGCTTCGCTGGTGGAGTTGGCGCCCGTTCCGGCGATCACCGGAATGCGTCCGCTGACCTGGTCGACCACGCGGCGGATCACTTCGATGTGCTCGGCCACGCTCAAGGTGGCCGACTCACCGGTGGTACCGACAGCAACGATTGCATTGGTGCCTTCCTGCAAATGGAAATCCACCAGCTTGCTCAGGCTGTCCCAGTCCAGACCGCCCTGCGCATCCATGGGCGTGACCAGCGCCACCATACTGCCCGCAATCATGCAACCACTCCTGCCGGAATAAATAAAAAGAGGCGTAATGGTACAAGGCTCACCAGCGCTTTGCGAGTAGCCTGACACACGCCGCGCCGAGCCGGCAAAGCGCTGTCTGCAGCTGCCAGGGGAGCCCAGCATGTGAGGCGTGCATTCCCTCTGCCCTCGCTTTTCGCTACCCTTAGCCGTTTTCGGCTTGGCTGGCCGACCGATTCACCACCGCCAGGAATGCTGCATGTCCACCCCCCCTCTCCCCCGCGAACAATTTCTCGTCATCAGCGCCCTGGGCGCCAACCCGATGGAGCTGACCAATGTGCTCTGCCGCGCCGCCAACGAGAATCGCTGCGCGGTCGTCAGCACTCGCCTGACGCGTCATGGCCAGTGCAGCGCACTGGTTCTGGAAGTCGGTGGTAGCTGGGATGCTCTCGCCCGGATGGAAACCACGCTGCCGGGGCTCGCGAAGAAGCATGCGTTCACGGCCAATGTCGTTCGTAGCGAAGCGCTGGAAAGCCGCCCGCAGGCCTTGCCTTATGTGGCCTATGTGAGCGCAGTCTTCCGCCCCGATATCCTCAACGAGCTGTGCCAGTTTTTCATCGACCATCGCGTCGAACTGGAAAGCCTGACCTGCGACACCTACCAGGCTCCACAGACCGGCGGCACCATGCTCAACGCCACCCTGACCGTCACCCTGCCTGCCGGCACGCAGATCAGCTGGCTGCGCGATCAGTTTCTCGACTTTGCCGACGCGCTCAATCTCGATGCGCTGATCGAACCCTGGCGTCCGCAGAACCCTTGAGATCAGGAGGCAACATGGCAGTCGCAATCGACCAACCGATTCCACCCTTCCAGGCCCAGGCTACCAGCGGCCAGTCGATCGACCTCGCGTCGCTGGCCGGCAAGCAGGTCGTGCTGTACTTCTACCCGAAGGACAACACACCGGGCTGTACGACCGAAGGTCAGGGTTTTCGCGATCACCATCAGGCGTTTCTCGCGGCCAACACCCTGGTCTTTGGCGTCTCGCGCGACAGCCTGAAAACCCACGAGAACTTTCGCGCCAAGCAGGGCTTTCCCTTCGAGCTGATCAGCGACAAGGACGAGCAGCTCTGCCAGCTGTTCGATGTGATCAAGCTGAAGAAACTCTACGGCAAGGAGTATCTCGGCGTGGACCGCAGCACCTTTCTCATCGACCGCAACGGCGTACTGCGTCAGGAATGGCGCGGCGTGAAGGTGCCCAGTCATGTCGAGGCCGTGCTCCAGGCCGCCCAGGCACTGAACCACGCGTAGAAACAAAAAAGGCTGGCGCCGAGCCAGCCTTTCCCATTATTCGCCAGGCTCGACCACCACGGTCGCCGGCTCCCTCGGCCAGGCATACAACACGGCCTTGAACAGGGTCGCCAAGGGGATGGCGAAGAACACCCCCCAGAACCCCCACAGCCCACCGAACAGTAGCACCGCGCAGATGATCGCCACCGGGTGCAGATTCACCGCCTCGGAGAACAGCAACGGCACCAGGACGTTGCCATCCAGGGTCTGGATAATGGCGTAGGCCACCATCAGGTAGAAGAACTGGTCGCCCAGGCCCCACTGGAATATGCCGATCAGCGCGATGGGAATGGTGACCACGGTGGCCCCGATGTAGGGCACCACGACGGAGACGCCCACGAGCATCGCCATCAGTGCCGCGTAATTGAGCCCCAGCGCGGCAAAGACGGCGTACGAGACCACGGCGCAGATCAGGATCTCGATCGCCTTGCCCCGAATGTAGTTGGCGATCTGCAGGTTCATCTCCTGAGAGACCTGAGTGATCAGGCCGCGCTCGCGTGGCAGGTAGCCCTTGATCCAGTTGCTGATCTGCTCGCGATCCTTCAGAAAGAAGAACACCAGAATCGGCACCAGCACCAGATAGATCATCAGCCCGATCAGCAGCGGCAGACTCGACAGTGAAGACGTCAGCACTAGCTGGCCGTAGCGACCGATCTCGCCACGCATGAAATCGATGCCGCGCAGCACCTGCTCCTCGGTCACCAGTTGCGGATAACGCTCCGGCAGCAACAGCAGCAGCGACTGCCACTCCACCAGCATGCGCGGCAGTTCGTTAAACAGCGTCAGCACCTGTTGCCAGAGCAGCGGCACGATGAACAGCGTGCACACCACCAGCACCCCGACGAACATCAGAAATACCAGCCAGACCGCAAGCAGGTGCGGCACCCGCCGACGCTCCATGGCACCCACCAGCCCCTGCATCAGGAACGCCAGCACCAGTCCGGCCAGCACCGGAGCCAGCATCTTGCCAAGTGTCAGGACGATCGCGAATGCAAGGAACAGCAGAACCGCGAGAACAACCGCCTCCTCGTCGGAGAAGTAGCGCTGCATCCAACCGCGTAATACCTTGATCATGTATTTCCTCGAAGCGAACCGTCAGGCCTTGCGCAGCCAGTAACGATAAAGACCATCCCCGACCTCTTCATGCAGAAGCGCATGGCCGGCCAGCTTGGCGAAACTGCGAAAATCCCGTTGCGAGCCAGGATCGCTGGCGACAACCTTGAGTACCGCCCCGCTGGGCAGGCGATTCAATTCCAGCTTGGCCTTGAGCAGCGGCATCGGGCAGTCGAGGCCGACGGCGTCCAGCTCGGCATCGCACGCGGGCGATAGTGGTCGACCTTTACTCATGGTTCGCCTCCTCAGCAAAGCCACGCAGCATACCTAGCGCACCGGGGCTCTGGCCAGCCAGCCAAGGTCAAGGCTACAGTAGCCGTTCTCACTTCAACGAGCCTGCCTGGATGAAACTGCTGCGCCCCGCCCTGCTCACGCTCACCTGCCTGCTTGTGCAACCGACATTGGCTAACGACCTGCCTTCGCTCGGCGACGCCAGCTCGGGCATCGTGTCGCAGGAACAGGAACATGTGCTCGGGCGCGCCTGGCTGAGCCTGCTGCGGGGGCAGGTGAAGCAGCTTTCCGACCCCCAGCTCAAGGACTACGTCGAGAACAGCGTGTACCGCCTGGCCGAAACCAGCCAGCTACAGGATCGACGTCTGGAATTCGTCCTGCTCGACAGCCCGCAGCTAAACGCCTTTGCCGCACCCGGTGGCATCATCGGGGTCAATGGTGGCCTGTTCATTCATGCGCAGACCGAAGCCGAGTACGCTTCGGTGATGGCGCACGAACTGGCTCACCTCTCACAGCGACACTTCGCTCGCGGCCTCGAAGCCCAGCAGCGCATGCAGCTGCCGATGATGGCCGCCATGCTCGCTGGCGTCGTGGCAGCCGCAGCCGGGGCCGGCGATGCGGGCATCGCCGCCATCGTTTCCACCCAGGCCGCAGCCATCCAGGCCCAGCGTCGCTTCTCCCGGCAGAACGAGCAGGAGGCCGACCGTATCGGCATCGTCAACCTCGAACGCGCCGGTTACGACCCACGCGCCATGCCATCGATGTTCGGCCGGCTGATGCGGCAGTACCGCTATGACCAGAAGCCACCGGAGTTCCTTCTGACCCACCCGGTCAGCGAATCGCGCATCGCAGACACCACAAACCGAGCCGAGCAATATGCGCAGGGCGGCACTCAGGACAGCCTGCGCTACCAGTTGATGCGGGCGCGTACCCAACTCAAGTTCGAAAGCACACCCGGCGTCGGAGCCAAGCGTTTCCGCGCAATGCTCGATGAGAACCCCGAGATGGACGCCGCCCGTTACGGACTGGCGCTGGCGCAGATGAAAGCCGGGCAGCTCGCCGATGCGGCCAGCAGCCTGGAGCCGCTGCTGGCCAAGGCTCCGGATGACCTCACCTACAATCTGGCACAGGTCGAGCTCGACATAACAGCCAATCGCCTGCAGCAGGCGCAGACGCGACTACAGCGCCTGCTGCAGCTGTATCCGGGTAACTACCCGGTGCGCCAGATGCATATCGACCTGTTGATGGAGCGGGGCGAGACCCAACAAGCCGAACGCGAGCTGGACAAACTGGCCGAGCAGCGCCGGCGGGACCCGGACATCTGGTACCAGGTCGCAGAGGTCCGGGGCCTTAGCGGAAACATCGTCGGCCTGCATCAGGCGCGCGCCGAATACTTCGCGCTGGTCGGCGACTACGATCAGGGCATCGAGCAGCTCAACCTGGCCAAGCGCCGCGCCAGCAACTTCCAGATTTCCGCGCGAATCGACGCCAGGCAGAAGCAGCTGATCGAAGAGAAGCGCATGGTCGAGGACATGCTGCGTTGATAAGCAGCACGCGACACCCCTACAGACCATACCAATGAAAAAGCCACGCTCGAAAAAGCGTGGCCTCGGTTGACGCGGTCGAGTGCGTATCCGCCGCTCTCGAAGGGCTCAGGCGTTACCGGCCTGCTTCAAGCGTGCCGCCTGGGTGAAATCGAGCATTCGCTTCAGCGGCTTCACAGCCCGCGGAATCAGCGCCGGGTCGACGAAAATCTCATTGCTTCCGGTGCGCAGGCATTCCAGGGTGCGCTCGAGCGTGTTCATCGCCATCCACGGGCAATGCGCACAGCTACGACAGGTCGCGCCCTGCCCCGCCGTCGGCGCTTCGATGAAGGTCTTCTCCGGACACAGCTGCTGCATCTTGTAGAAGATTCCGCGGTCGGTCGCCACGATAAGGGTCTGGTGCGGCAGCGTCTGCGCGGCCTTGATCAGCTGACTGGTCGAACCCACTGCATCGGCCAGCTCGACAACCGCCTGCGGTGATTCGGGATGAACCAGAATTGCCGCATCCGGATACAACGCCCTCATGTCCGCCAGCTGCTTGACCTTGAACTCCTCGTGCACGATGCAGGCGCCATCCCACAGCAGGATGTCCGCACCGGTTTCGCGCTGCACGTAATTGCCCAGATGCTTGTCCGGTGCCCAGATGATCTTCTCGCCGTTATCCATCAGGCTCTCGACGATCTCCAGCGCGCAACTGGATGTCACCACCCAGTCGGCACGTGCCTTCACCGCTGCCGAGGTATTGGCATAGACCACCACGGTGCGCTCGGGATGCTGGTCGCAAAACGCCGAGAACTCATCCACTGGACAGCCGAGATCAAGCGAACAGGTTGCCTCCAGCGTCGGCATCAGCACGCGCTTTTCCGGATTGAGGATCTTCGCCGTTTCCCCCATGAACTTGACGCCAGCCACCACGACCGTTTGCGCGGGGTGTTCGTTGCCGAAACGTGCCATTTCCAGCGAATCGGACACGCAGCCGCCAGTCTCTTCGGCCAGCGCCTGGATCACCGGATCGGTGTAGTAGTGCGCCACCAGCACCGCATTCTGGCGCTTCAACTCGGCAGCGATCTCGCTGCGCAACTTTGCCTCCTGCTCAGGCGTCAGCGGCTGGGGCTGCTTCGCCGCCAGGTGTGCCTGCACAAGGATGCGTTCGGGTATCTGCGTCATGGTCGCGGGTCCTGCCAACACGGGATTGCACGAAGCGCCAGGTAGCTCGGCGGCAACGGTAAAGTCGGGCTTGTCGATAAGACGGAAGGAGCAGGATTCGGACGAGGCTCCTGCCATTCGACGGGGCAGGAATACTAGCCGATGCATCGGCAAAAGGGAAAGCATCGGACACAGGGGCTGGCCTTCGCAGCCCCAAACGAAAACCGCCGGCGGGCGCCGGCGGTTTCTTTGGATCACTCGCCCTTGAGCATGTGACCGCGTTCTTCCAGGTTGATGTGCCACTGCATGGCCTCACCCAGCAGATGCGGGGTCTGGCCGCCTTTCTTGCAGGCATCCTCGAAGTACTTGTTCAGCGCATCGCGGTAGGACGGATGCACGCAGTTGTCGATGATCACGCGCGCACGTTCGCGCGGAGCCAGGCCACGCAGGTCTGCCAGGCCCTGCTCGGTCACCAGGATCTCCACGTCGTGCTCGGTGTGGTCGACGTGAGCAACCATTGGTACAACGCTGGAAATGTTGCCACCCTTAGCGATCGACTTGGTCACGAAGATGGCCAGGTGGGCGTTACGCGCGAAGTCGCCCGAACCACCGATACCATTCATCATCTTGGTGCCGCCCACGTGGGTGGAGTTGACGTTACCGTAGATGTCGAACTCCAGCGCGGTGTTGATGCCGATGATGCCGAGACGGCGCACCAGCTCCGGATGGTTGGAGATTTCCTGCGGTCGCAGCACCAGCTTGTCCTTGTACTTCTCCAGGTTGCCGAACACGCGATCGTTGCAACGCTCGGAGAGGGTGATGGAGCAACCGGAAGCAAAGGTCATCTTACCGGCGTCGATCAGTTCGAAGGTGCAATCCTGCAGTACTTCGGAATACATCACCAGGTCTTCGAACGGCGAGTCGATCAGACCGCACATTACGGCGTTGGCGATGTTGCCGATACCGACCTGCATCGGGCCAAGGTTCTTGGCCATGCGACCGGCAGCCACTTCGCTCTTGAAGAACTCGACCAGGTGGTTGGCGATGGCCTGGGTTTCTTCGTCCGGCGGCGTGACGGTGGAGTAGGAGTCAGGCTGATTGGTGATCACGATCGCGGCGATCTTGGCCGGATCGACCGGAATAGCTGCGCTGCCGAGACGGTCATCGACCTTGGTCAGCGGGATCGGGCCACGATTCGGACGCTCGCCCGGGAAGTAGATATCGTGCAGGCCTTCAAGGTTCAGGTTGTGCGCCAGGTTCAGCTCGATGATCACCTGGTCGGCAAACATGGCCAGGTTGGCCGAGTTGCCCACGGAGGTGGTCGGCACGATGTGGCCCTGTTCGGTGATGCACAGCGCCTCGACGATGGTGACATCGGGACGCTTGATCTGATGGTTGCGCATCTGCTCCACGGTGTGCGACAGGTGCTGGTCGATGAACATGACCTCACCTGCGTTGATCGCCTTGCGCAGTACCGGGTCGGCCTGGAACGGCATGCGGCGGGCCAGCAGGCCAGCAGAAGCCATCTTGCCGTCGAGATCGTTACCCAGGCTGGCACCGGTCACCAGGCTGATCTGCAGCTTCTCGTCCTTGGCACGGTCGATCAGCGCAAGGGGTACGGCCTTGGCTTCGCCCGCGCGGGTGAAGCCGCTCATGCCAACGGTCATGCCGTCGCGAATAAGGGAAGCAGCCTCTTGGGCGCTCATGACCTTGTTCTGCAGAGAGGACAAGCGGATGCGATCAGAATACATTTGAGCCTCGAACCAACGGACAATCAGGAAGGTCGCAGTCTATTACGTTTAAAAACGCTTGAGCCATCTACTAAGGTCGTAGAGAAAAACGCCGCTTATGGCCGAATGTACGACTCAAGCGAAGCGCCACAAAAACTGCGGATATAAAAAAGCCGGACGACCTAGTGGCCTCCGGCTTTTCCTGCTCCAAGGAGCGATATGGTGGGTCGTGTAGGATTCGAACCTACGACCAATTGGTTAAAAGCCAACTGCTCTACCAACTGAGCTAACGACCCGATGCGGGGCGCATGATACTGATTTGATTGATGAAAACAAACTTTTTTTTGAAAAAATTTAGCCTGAGGCAGTGACGTAGGCAGACGCCCCGCCGAGAATGCCGGCCTCAGCAATAGCGTGTCGGGTCGGCCAAGCCAGCCTCGGCAAAACCAGCCGAACGCAATCTGCAGCTGTCGCACTTGCCACAGGCGCGACCGTCGTCATCCGCCTGATAGCACGAAACCGTCATCGCATAATCGACGCCCAGTCGACTTCCCTCCCGGACGATTTGCGCCTTGCTGAGGTTCTGCAATGGCGCCTGAATGCGGAACCCCTGCCCTTCGACCCCGGCCTTGGTCGCCAGATTGGCCATTCGCTCGAAGGCCGCAACGAATTCCGGGCGGCAATCGGGATAGCCGGAATAGTCCACCGCGTTGACACCAATGAAGATATCGCGGGCACCCAGCACTTCAGCCCAGCCCAGAGCCAACGACAGGAATACGGTATTGCGCGCCGGCACGTACGTTACGGGGATGCCTTCGCTGGGCGCCTCTGGTACATCGATACTCGTATCGGTCAGTGCCGAGCCGCCAATGCCGTTGAGGTTCAGACCGATGACCTTGTGCTCCACGACCGCCAGCTGCTTCGCGACGCGCTCGGCAGCCTGCAGCTCCGCTCGATGGCGCTGACCGTAATCGAAACTCATGGTGTAACAGGCATAGCCCTCGTCACGCGCCATGGCCACGACGGTCGCCGAATCAAGCCCACCGGACAGCAGGATGACTGCTTTCTTCTCGTTCATTTCGCGATACCTCAAAGGATGACGGGCTTCAAGCTCAATGGCCAGGCGCATCGTTCCAGATGATCTTGTGCAGCTGGAGCTGCAACCGTACCGGCAGGTTGTCCGCGACGATCCAGTCCGCCAGCGCGCGGACATCGACCTGACCATGGCTGGGGGAGAACAGGACCTCGCCGGCCCGCCGGGCCAGCCCGTACTCGATCAACTTGGACACGGCCCAGTCGTAGTCCTCCCGGGAGCAGATGACGAACTTCACCTGATCGTTGCGGGTGAGATGGACGATGTTTTCATAGCGGTTGCGTCCGACTTCCGCCGAGCCTGGGGTTTTCAGGTCCACCACCCGACTGACGCGCTCATCCACCGGGGAAATGTCGAGCGCGCCGCTGGTTTCCAGTGAAACCTCGTAACCCGCATCGCAAAGTCGCTGCAGCAGCGGCACGCAATTGGGTTGAGCCAGCGGTTCGCCACCTGTCACGCAGACGTAACGCGGATTGTAGGCAGCGACACGCTCCAGGATGGCATCGAGGGTCATGAGCTCTCCGCCGCTGAACGCATAGGCGGTATCGCAGTACTGACAGCGCAGGGGACAGCCGGTGAGGCGAACGAACACCGTGGGCAATCCACTGGTGCGCGTCTCCCCCTGCAGCGAGTAGAAGATCTCGGTAATTCGCAGGGTCATATCAGCCACGGGCGTGACGGCTAAACAGGCCATCCGCCTCCGTTGCGGGAAATAGGGGCGGCGATTCTAACGAAAAAACCCGCACTGTGGGCGGGTTTCGTTCGTTAACGCAGGCGAATTCAGCGATTGAGCTGGCGCTGTGCCAACTGCGCCGCGGACGTATTCGGGTACTGCGCGATGACTTGGCGCAAGATCCCCTGGGCCTTGTCGCGATTGCCCATGCGGATCTCTACATCGGCCAGCTTGTAAAGCGAGTCCGGCACCTTGCTGTGCTGCGGATAAGCCTGACTGACGCGGGCAAAAGCCTGGCCCGCGCCCTGCAGATCGCCCTTGGCCAGATTGACCTCACCCAGCCAATACTGCGCGTTGCCAGCGTACTGACTCTCCGGATACTTGCGCAGAAATGCAGCGAAAGCCTGGCTGGCTTTGTCGAAGTCCTTTGCCTTGATCAGGTCGAACGCGGCGTCGTAATAGAGCTTCTCTTGCGCCGGATCACCCGAAGCGCTCTGCGACTGTCCGGACGAGGCAGCGGATGCACCGGCACCGCCCGCAGCCGCCGGTTCGCGCGACGGCGCCGACTGATTACTGGACGCCGCGGGCCCGCTGGACAAGCGCCGATCAAGATCCTGATAACGTTCCAGCCCCTCTTGTTGCAGGCGCTGGATCTGATTCTGTTGTTCCTCGAGCATGCCGCGCAATTGCGCGATCTCTTCCTGCATCTGCTGCAGCTGCATGAAGAGCATGCCCTGCGCCGAAGATGGAGCAGCAGCTCCACCTCCGGCATAGGCACCGTCACCACTCGGCGCGGCCGTGGAATAACCGGAGCCGCCACTGGCGGCTCCCTGTTCGTAATCCACAACCGGCACTTGAGCCACCGCCATCAGCGGCAGGCCGAGCACTGTAAAAGTCAGAGCGTGGCGGTACTTGCGCATGACGAATTACTTACGCAGTTCGACGCGACGGTTCTGAGCCCAGGACTGCTCGTCGTTGCCCATGGCAACCGGACGCTCTTCGCCGTAGGAAACCAGTTCCAGCTGAGCCGGGGAAACGCCCTGCAGAACCAGGTAGCGCTGAACGGCCTTGGAACGACGCTCGCCCAGAGCCATGTTGTACTCACGGGTACCACGCTCGTCGGTGTGGCCTTCCAGAACGACGCGAGCGCCGTTGCCTTTCAGGTCCTTGGCGTGAACGTCCAGAGCGCGCATGGCTTCCGGCTTCAGGTCGGAGCTGTCGTACTCGAAGTAGAAGGTGGTGATGGCGCGCAGAGCGGCTTCTTCGCTCATGCTGCCGTCGATGGCGCCCGAATCAGCACCGTAACCGGCATTCGGATCGATCGCGCCCGAACCTTCGCCCGAATCGTCGCCGCCTTTGGACGAACAACCGACAGCAACAGCCATGGCCAGAGCCAGAGCGGTGAACTTACCGAATTTCAGCATTTCCATGTGTAACAACCCCAGGTGTGTTTTTGGTTAAAAAGCGTTGATACCGCATCAGTTCAGGTAAGGGGACCAGGACGGCTCTCGGACTTCGCCTTGAGCTGTTGGAAGCGGGAGCCTAACGCGTCCGTTGATGGACACGAGCATCAAGACTCCCCGGCCCTGCTGGCGGGTGGCGTAGATTAGCATGGTGCCATTAGGCGCAACAGTGGGAGACTCATCCAGACTGGTATCCGAAAGTATCCGCAGGTTGCCGCGCTGCAGATCCTGCGCGGCGACCTTGAAGTTGGTGTAGCCATCCTGACGGTGAATCATGACCAGCGTCTTCTCGTCAGCCGAGAGTTTCGGGTTGGCGTTGTAGTTGCCGACGAAGGTTACGCGCTCGGCCGAGTTGCTACCCAGGCGCTGCTTGTAGACCTGCGGCTTGCCTGCCCGGTCGGACGTGTAATAAATGGTCTGACCATCAGCGCCCCAGAAGGGTTCGGTATCGATGGCGTAGTGGTTGGTCAGACGCTGCAGCTGACGTGAACCGAGATCCATCACGTAGATCTCCGGGTTGCCGTCCTTGGACAGCACGAACGCCAGTCGATTGCCGTCCGGAGAAAACGCCGGGGCACCATTCAGGCCTTCGAAGTTGGTGATCTGCTCACGGCGGCCGGTGTCGATGTGCTGCACGAAGATGCGCGGACGCTTCTGCTCGAACGAGACATAGGCGATACGGCGGCCATCGGGCGAGTAACGCGGCGAGAGGATCGGCTCGCGCGATTGCAACAGGGTTACCGCCCGCGCACCGTCATAGTCCGAACGCTGCAGCGTGTAGCGGGTATTGGCGCCCCCCATCCTCTCGGCCGTGACATACAGCAGACGAGTGGAGAACGCGCCCTTGATGCCTGTCAGCTTCTCGAACGACTGATCCGCCGCATGGTGCGCCATATCGCGCAGCTGGTCCGGCGAACCGCCGACAGTGCCGCTCATCACCTGCTGCTCGGTGGTCACGTTGAACACTTCGTAGCGCGCTTGCAGCCGGCCGCCAGCGGGTTCGATGTTACCCACCATCACATACTGCGCACCCAGCGCTTTCCAGTCGCGATAGATGATCTCGCTGCCACGGGTCGGCATGCTGATCATGTTCTGCCGTGGAATCGGCTGGAAGATGCCGGTATTGCGCATGTCGTTACCGATGATCTCCGCCATGTCCTCTGGAAGCACGGTACCGCCCTGCCAGCCGAACGGGACGACGGCAATGGGGATGGCGCGATCGGCGCCGCTGGTAACGACGATGTTTTTCTCCTGCGCCACTGCAATGCCTGCCAGGCAGCAGAGCAGGACAAGTAGACCTCGAAGGGAATTGATCACAACGCAAGATCCTCAGGCGTGAATGTCATTTTGAATGACCGGTAAGGCTGGAATTCCTGCGGGCTCAGACCCTGCATTTCAGTCAGCCGACCGATGTTCTTGACTGCGGCAACCGCAGAGTTGTCGAACGGTACGTCACCGCTCGATCTCGACACACTGACATTGGTGATGGTGCCATCAGGCAGCATGTTTACCTGCAGCTGTACCGTCATGTTGTTCCGTGCAGACGGCGGACGAGTCCAGCCTTCTGCCGCGCGCAACCGAATCAGATCATCGAAGTTGCCGGCAACCTGATCGCCATGGGTATCGGCCATCGCCTGCTGGCGTTCGGTGGTATCGGACAGAAGCTCTGCCAGTGCCTGGGCCTTCTTGTCTTCGGCAGCCTTGCGCGCTGCTTCCGCCGCGGCCTTCTTCTTGGCTTCTTCGGCGGCCTTCTTCTTGGCCGCCTCGGCTGCCGCTTTCTTCTTGGCTTCTTCCGCCGCCTTCTTCTTGGCCTCTTCGGCGGCCTTCTTCTTGGCCTCCTCAGCCGCCTTCTTCTTGGCCAACTCCTCGGCGGCCTTCTTCTTCGCGATCTCGGCCTGCTTCTGCTGCTCTACCTTCTTCGCCTCTTCGGCTTTCCTGGCCGCAGCGGCCTTATCGGCAGCGGCTTTCGCCGCTTCGGCCTTTCGAGCCTCCTCGGCCTTCTTTTGTTCCGCAGCCTTCGCCGCAGCCTGCTTCTGCTGCTCGATCTTGCGCTGCTCCATCTGCTCGGCTTCGTACTGTTTGGCAGCCGTCTTCTTCGCCTCGCCGGCAATCTTCTGGTTGGTCTGCGTGGTCGCCTGGCTCTGGGACTTCAGCTGATAAAGCGTTGCCTGCACGATCGGCTTGGATGGCGGCAGCTCGGGCGTCATGGAAAAGCTGACGAACAGCATGCCGAAGATGATGACGTGCAGGCCGACCGCCAGCACGGTCGGCCAGAAATAGCTCTGCGAAGGTGACGAGTCACGCTGTTGCATCAAGGGGCCTCGGTGATCAGGCCGACATTGCCCACGCCGGCTTCCTGCAGGCCACCCATGGCGGCCATGACCGCCCCGTAGTCAACGGCGCGATCACCGCGGATGAACACCTGAGTGTCCGGACGCTGACGCATGATGGCGACCACGGCGCGGGTCATGTCTTCCAGCGCGACCGCCTCATTACCCTTGCTCTCGGTGTCGACTTCGCTGCCAACGTTCCAGTAATAGGTCTTGTCGGCCTTGATGGAGATGGTCAACACCTGCTTGTCGTTGTCCTGCGGCAAAGCCTCGCTGCTGACCTTGGGCAGATCGACCTTGACGCCCTGGTTAAGCATCGGCGCCGTCACCATGAAGATGACCAGCAGCACCAGCATTACGTCGATGTAGGGCACCACGTTCATCTCGGCGACGGGCTTGCGTCTGTTGCGGATTCTGGCCATGGCCGTGGGCCTCAGTCTTCGGTGGTGTGAACTTTGCGGTGCAGGATGGCCTGGAACTCATCGGCGAAGGTGTAGTAACGGCCGATGAGCATCTCGCCACGAGCCGAGAAGCGGTTGTAGGCAATCACCGCCGGAATTGCGGCGAACAGACCGATCGCTGTAGCGATCAGGGCTTCGGCGATGCCGGGCGCCACGGTGGCCAGCGTGGCCTGCTGCACCTGAGCCAAACCACGGAAGGAGTTCATGATCCCCCAGACGGTACCGAACAGACCGATGTAAGGGCTGGTGGAACCGACGGTGGCGAGAAACGGCAGGCTCTGCTCGAGCTTTTCCTCTTCACGGGAAATGGCGACCCGCATAGCGCGGTTGACACCGTCCATCACGGCGTCCGGATCTACGCCCTGCTGCTGGCGCAGCCGGGAAAACTCTTTGAAACCGGCACGAAAGATCTGCTCAACACCCGAGTCAGGGTCGGGATTGCTGCCTGCCTGGCGATACAGCTTGGACAGATCGATGCCCGACCAGAAGCGCTCTTCGAAGGCATCCAGCGACCGCTTGGCAGCGCGCAGCATGTTGCCGCGCTGGAAAATCAGGATCCATGAGGTCACCGAAGCGCCTACAAGTATCAGCATGACCAGCTGGACCACGAAGCTGGCATTGCTGATCAGGCTCCACATGGACATATGATCGACGTTGGCTTCCACGCTTACTCTCCTGCAGGGGATAGACCCGAGCCAGCGAAGGCATCACGCAGCGCTTCGGGAATGGCTCGGGGTTTCAAACTTTCGGCACGTACGCAGGCCACGAGGACCTGCCCTTCACACAGCAGAACGTCATCGACCGCACGCCGCACCTGCTGACGGAAACGCAGGCTGGCACGATTGAGCTCGACCACCTCGGCGGTCACCAGCAGCTCGTCATCCAGGCGCGCCGGGGCTCGATAACGCGCCTCGACCGAATGCACGACGAACAGCAAGTCCTCACCGGCTAGCTGCGACTGGGCGAATCCCAGGCTGCGCAACCGCTCGGTACGAGCTCGCTCCATGAATTTGAGGTAGTTGACGTAGTAGACGATGCCACCCGCATCGGTGTCCTCGTAATAGACTCGACAGCGGTGGGTGAAGATTTCAGCTCCGGCTTGCGCGCGCATACTAGTGCTCGGCCCTGCAAATGCCAATCGGGTAACAGAACAATATTTTCTTCAAACTATGTCGCCTTCGAACAGGTCCGGCGTCGGCGGCTCGTTCATGCGTTTGGGCAAGTTGAGGCCGAAGTGCAGATAGGCATGGCGCGTCACTACGCGACCACGCGGCGTACGCATGATGTAGCCCTGCTGGATCAGGTATGGCTCGAGCACGTCCTCGATGGTGTGGCGCTCCTCGCTGATCGCCGCGGCAAGGCTGTCGATGCCCACCGGGCCACCATCGAACTTCTCGATCAGCGTCAGCAGCAGGCGACGATCCTGATGATCAAACCCGCGCTCATCGACATCCAGCATGTTCAGCGCAAGGTCAGCGATCTGCCGGGTGATCTCACCCTTGCCGCGCACCTGAGCGAAGTCACGAACCCGGCGCAGCAGACGATTGGCGATGCGCGGCGTGCCGCGCGCGCGACGGGCGATTTCAAACGCGCCCTCGGGTTCGGTTGGCAGTCCGAGGATTCCGGCCGACCGTCTGACGATCGTGGCCAGATCCTCGGTGGAGTAGAACTCCAGACGCTGGACGATACCGAAGCGGTCGCGTAATGGATTGGTCAACATGCCGGCCCGCGTCGTGGCGCCGACCAGGGTGAACGGCGGCAGATCGAGCTTGATCGAACGCGCCGCCGGCCCTTCGCCGATCATGATATCGAGCTGGAAATCCTCCATCGCCGGATACAGCACCTCCTCGACGATCGGCGAGAGGCGATGGATCTCGTCGACGAACAGCACGTCGCCGGCTTCCAGGTTGGTCAGCAAAGCGGCCAGGTCGCCCGGCCGCTCGAGGACAGGACCAGAAGTACTCTTGATCGACACGCCCATTTCTTCGGCAATGATGTTCGCCAGGGTGGTCTTGCCCAACCCGGGCGGACCGAAGATCAGGGTATGGTCGAGCGCTTCCTGGCGCCCTTTCGCGGCGCGGATGAATAGATCCATCTGCTCGCGCACGACCGGCTGGCCAATGTACTCCGCGAGCTTCAGGGGCCGAATGGCGCGATCCAACTGCTCGTCGCGATCGCGACTGCTGGCCGTGACGATACGATCCGCTTCGATCATGGTTTACACCATGCCCTTGAGGGCGCGGCGAATCATCTCTTCACTGCTCAAATTCTCTTCCTGTATGGCGGACACTGCCCGGCTGGCCTCCTGTGGCTTGAAGCCCAGGGAAATCAAAGCGCTGACCGCATCATTCTCGGCGCTTGTGACTGCCGTTTTGCTGCCAGGTTCAACTACCAGGGTCGCGATGGCCGGCATGCTTTCCCACGCCTTGAAGCGGTCCTTCAGCTCAACCAGCAGTCGTTCGGCGGTCTTCTTGCCGACACCAGGTATGCGCACCAGCACCGAGGTATCCTGCGCCTGAACGCACCGCACCAGCTCATCGACCTCCAGCCCCGACATGAGCGCCAAAGCCAACTTGGGTCCCACGCCGTTCAGCCGGATCAGCTCGCGAAATAGCTCGCGCTCGCGTTTCTCGGCGAACCCATAAAGTAGCTGCGCGTCTTCACGCACCACCAGATGGGTGTGCAGAGTCACCGGCTCGCCGACCGCTGGCAGGCGATAAAGCGTAGTCATCGGCACCTCGACTTCATAGCCGATGCCGTTGACGTCGAGAATCATGTGAGGCGGTTGCTTTTCCGCCAGCGTGCCGCGCAAACGTCCGATCAAACCTGCTTCCTCCAGCGCCCGACGATGCCGGGTCCTTTCTTTTTGCGACTATTCGCAAGGCTACAGCCGCAGCCGCCCGCCTCTTCGCTTGGCACCGATCAACCCATGAGGGACCAGGCTCTGCCGGTGATGCGCATGGCACAGGGCAATGGCCAAGGCGTCCGAGGCATCAATCTGCGGCTTCTCCAGCAGCTTGAGCAGATGCATGACCATCATCTGCACCTGCTGCTTGTCCGCGCCGCCAGTGCCGGCGATGGCCTGCTTGACCTGCGTGGCGGTGTACTCGGCGATCTGCAATCCCGCCTCGGCCCCCGCGACGATGGCAGCACCGCGGGCCTGCCCCAGCTTGAGCGCCGAATCGGCGTTACGGGCCATGAACACCTGCTCGATTCCCATGGTCACCGGACCATAGGTGCGAATGACTTCGCTGACGCCACTGAACACGGCGCGCAAGCGCTCCGACAGCTCGCCGCTGCCGGTGCGAATGCAGCCCGAAGCGACGTACTCGCAACCACGACCGGTATCTCGGACGACGCCGTAACCGGTGATTCGAGAGCCCGGATCGATACCCAAAATCAGCGTCATGCCTTGGCCGTGCTGTCTATTTATCCAGTGGCGAGTATACGGAGGCGCCTGCCCCGACGCCACTGGCGTCATCACATCCCAACGCTTCTTCGACGCCACACCGAACCATAAAAAAACCGGAAGCGCGACTGCGACCTCCGGTTCCTTCCAGCGACATGGCTCAGCTCAGCTGCTGCATGATCTCATCGGCAATTTCGGCGTTGTGATAGACGTTCTGTACGTCATCCAGATCTTCCAACGCATCGATCAGACGCAGGACTTTCTGTGCGGTCTCGACATCGGTGATGGGCGCCATGATCGACGGAATCATCGCCACTTCCGCCTCGTCACCCTTGAAACCGGCTTCGGTGAGCGCCTCGTTAACCGAGAGGAAATCGGCAAAGCTGGTATACACCTCGACCGAGCCGTCTTCCTGCGTGACCACGTCGTCGGCGCCGGCTTCCAGCGCAGCCTCCATCAGCGCTTCCTCGTCGACGCCCGGTGCATAGCTGATCTGCCCCTTGCGATCGAACATGTAGGCCACCGAACCGTCAGTACCGAGGTTGCCGCCATTCTTGCTGAAGGCATGACGCACCTCCGCGGCTGTGCGGTTGCGGTTGTCCGTCATGGCTTCGATGATGATCGCCACGCCACTCGGCGCATAGCCCTCGTAGCTCAGCTCGGTCATGTTGTCGGCTTCGTTCGAGCCAGCGCCGCGGGCGATGGCACGGTCGATGACCTCGCGCGACATGTTGGCCGTCAGCGCCTTGTCCACCGCCAGGCGCAGGCGCGGGTTGTCCGCCGGGACACCGCCGCCATGCTTGGCCGCCACGGTCAGTTCGCGGATCAGCTTGGTGAAGATCTTGCCCCGCTTGGCGTCCTGGCGCTCTTTGCGGTGCTTGATGTTGGCCCATTTGGAATGACCAGCCATAACTCACTCCATTCTTCGACTGAATCAGAAATCCCGACAACCGTTCGCCAACCGCTGGATCGCCAGCCGGGAAACGGTTATCGCCTTGACGCCCGTACGACCGGAGTCGCAAGACGAAGAAGCCTGGCAGAACCAGGCTTCGGGTAGCGCTTACTCCGCCTTTGGCTGCTCGCGCAGGCGGATATGCAGATCGCGCAGTGCCTTGTTGTCCACCGCGCCAGGCGCCTGGGTCATGACATCCGCAGCGCTCTGGGTTTTCGGGAAGGCAATGACTTCGCGAATCGACTGCGCGCCGGTCATCAGCATGACCAGGCGATCCAGGCCGAAAGCCAGACCGCCGTGCGGCGGCGCACCGAACTTCAGCGCATCGAGCAGGAAGCCGAACTTCTCTTCCTGCTCGGCCTCGTCGATGCCGAGAATGCGGAATACCGCCTGCTGCATTTCCTTGCGATGGATGCGGATGGAGCCGCCACCCAGCTCGGTACCGTTGAGCACCATATCGTATGCACGCGACAGCGCAGCGCTGGGGTTGGCCTCCAGCTCCTGCGGTGTGCACTTCGGCGCGGTGAACGGGTGGTGCAGTGCGCTCAGCGAGCCGTCATCGTTCTCTTCGAACATCGGGAAGTCGACGACCCACAGCGGCGCCCAGTCGCAGGTCAGCAGCTTGAGGTCATGGCCGAGCTTGATGCGCAGCGCGCCCAACGCCTCGGAGACGATCTTGGCCTTGTCGGCACCAAAGAAGACAATATCGCCATCGACCGCGCCGACGCGGTCGAGGATCACGTTGAGGTTGTCTTCCGGGATGAACTTGACGATCGGCGACTGCAGCCCCTCGACGCCCTTGGCGCGCTCGTTGACCTTGATATAGGCCAGGCCCTTGGCGCCGTAGATGCCGACGAACTTGGTGTAGTCGTCGATCTGGCTGCGCGGCATGCTTGCGGCACCCGGCACACGAAGGGCGGCCACGCGACCTTTCGGATCGTTGGCCGGGCCGGAGAACACCTTGAACTCGACCGCGTTGAGCTGATCGGCAACGTCCACCAGCTCGAGCGGGATGCGCAGGTCCGGCTTGTCCGAGCCATAGCGACGCATGGCCTCTTCGAACGGCATGTGCGGGAATTCACCAAACTCCAGATCCAGCACTTCCTTGAACAGCTTGCGGATCATGCCCTCGGTGATACCGATGATGTCCGCTTCGTCGAGAAAGCTGGTCTCGATGTCGATCTGGGTGAACTCGGGCTGACGATCGGCGCGCAGGTCTTCGTCGCGGAAGCACTTGGCGATCTGGTAGTAGCGATCGAAGCCGGCCACCATGAGCAGCTGCTTGAACAGCTGCGGCGACTGCGGCAGGGCAAAGAAATTGCCCGCATGGGTGCGGCTCGGCACCAGATAGTCACGAGCACCCTCGGGCGTCGGACGGCCGAGGATCGGCGTTTCGACATCGAGGAAGCCGTTCTCGTCGAGGTAGCGACGGATGCTGGCGGTGATGCGCGAGCGCAGCTTCAGCTTCTCGGCCATCTCCGGGCGACGCAGGTCGATGAAGCGGTAGCGCAGACGAGTTTCTTCACCGACATCGCTGTACTCGTTGAGCGGGAACGGCGGAGTCTCCGCATCGTTGAGCACCTCCAGCTCGTAACCCAACACCTCGATGGCGCCGGACGCGATGTTCGGATTCACCGCACCGGCCGGACGCAGGCGCACCTTGCCGGTCACTTTGATCACGTACTCGCTGCGTACGCGGTCGGCCGTCGCGAAGGTTTCCGCGCGGTCGGGATCGAAAACCACCTGGGCCAGCCCCTCGCGATCGCGAACGTCGAGGAAGATCACCCCGCCATGGTCACGACGGCGATGTACCCAGCCGCAAAGAGTGATTTCCTGACCATCCAGGCTTTCGTTCAACTGGCCGCAATAGTGACTGCGCATCATGGTGGTGTTCGCTTCTCGTATCAGAATTCGATGGGGCACAGGCCGACAGCACCGTTGCTGCCCTGCGCCTGCGGCATGCTGCGCGTGGTACCGCACTTGGCATATCGCACATGGGGCGCCGGGAGATGCAGCATGCAAGCTGAAGCGCCGGGCACAAGCGCGGGATTATAGCCACTTAATCACCGCGGCGCAGCCGTCGAGCCGGACGACGGGATCAGCCGATTGAACCCTGGACCGTCTGGCGACTTCAAAAAAGCGATGAGCATTGATCCGGAAACGCGACGCTTCACAACGCAGCGTGTTTTTCTGGCATAACTAACGGCTGAACCATCCACAGGAGAAAAACATGGAAATCAACATCGGTATCGCCGAACAGGACCGTGCAGCCATCGCCGAGGGCTTGTCTCGCCTGCTCGCCGACACCTACACCCTGTACCTGAAGACCCACAACTTCCACTGGAACGTGACCGGTCCGATGTTCAACACGCTGCACACCATGTTTGAAACCCAGTACACCGAACTTGCTGTGGCCGTGGACGACATCGCCGAGCGCATTCGCACCCTGGGCTTTCCGGCCCCGGGCACCTACGCGGCTTATGCCCGCCTGAGCTCGATCAAGGAAGAGGAAGGCGTACCGTCGGCCGAGGAAATGATCAAGCTGCTGGTCGAAGGCCAGGAGGCGGTGGTCCGCACCGCTCGCGGCATTTTCCCGCTGCTGGACAAGGTCAATGACGAACCGACGGCCGACCTCCTGACCCAGCGCATGCAGAGCCACGAGAAGACTGCCTGGATGCTGCGCAGCCTGCTTTCTGCCTAAGGCTCATCGGACGGGCGTGCGACGCTGCGCGCCCTGTCCCGCTTCGGCCCTCCTGCGCTCGGATCCCGCCGCTTCCACGCTCATTTGAGCGCCCTACGCCTTTCCTGTTAAATACGCCGCGCTATTGCCCAGACGCGCGCGGTTCCTCGAACAGTGTTCAGCCCTGCCCGATGAACGTTTTCCAGCGAGCCTTGGCATTGCCGCCTCTCTGTCGTGTCATCAAATCGTGAGTCATACAAGAATGTTAAAGATCGTCCATGTTCTAGCGGGCGTCATCGCTCTGCTGCTGTCCTTCATTCCCAGCCTGCGCGGCGCTGAGCCGCTGTTACTGCAACCCGAAGCCCTGTGCTTGCTGATGCTCGGCCTGCTCAATGTTCAATTCGCGCCGTCGGCACTACTGAATGACAGCCGGACCCGCCCGGTGATCATCGCCGCGTCGGCCCTCCTGCTCCTGTCCATCGCCCTGCAAGCCGTCTTCGTACTCGCCTCACTGCCACAAATCGCCGGTCAACCCGCCACCCTGGCCAGCCTGCTGCTCGCCTTTGTCGCAGTGCTGCTGCACCTGGCAACACCTCAGCGCCGCAACAAGCAACCCAAACCGTCTCGCATGAGTACGAGCGCGAGTGTTCCCTCCGCGGCCGGACGCGAAGCCGGCACCGTCAAGTGGTTCAATACCTCAAAGGGGTTCGGTTTCATTTCTCGGGACAGCGGTGACGATGTATTCGTCCACTTCCGCGCCATTCGTGGCGAGGGGCACCGCATCCTTGTGGAAGGCCAGCGAGTGGAGTTCACCATCATGATGCGCGACAAGGGTCTGCAGGCTGAAGACGTCGTCCCGGTCGAAGCTGGCCGCTAACGCAGTGCCTGGCGGGGCCAGCGCCCCGCCAGCGGTTCTTCAATAATGAGGTGGCGGCGCCTCGTCCTCATCGGCAGCACCCAGCGAACCCTGCATCTCCTCCTGACGCTTCGCCAGTGCGACCAGCTGGAGCTGAAGCCGCTCCACCAGTCGCTGCTGCTCGACCAGTACATCGTTCAACGCCTGGATGGTGTCATCCTGAAATGCCAGACGCGTCTCCAGGTCCGTTACTCGCGATTCAAGATCCACAATCATTCTCCAAAGCGGAAGTGATCGGTGAGCACGAGCTTGAGCTTGCTTCGAATGGCAGCAACCTGCTCGTCACTATACGGCTTGGCCGGATGCCGCCCCCACACCGGGGCAGGCCATGCCGCGTCGTCGCGCCGCCTGGCGATCACATGCATGTGCAGCTGGCCGACCACGTTGCCCAGCGTAGCGACATTCATCTTGTCCGCGCGAAAGGTGTCCTTGACCGTCTCGGCCAACGACGTCGTTTCCCGCCACAAAGCCTGTTGATCGGCAGCGTCTAGCTGGAACAGCTCGCTGACCTCTTCGCGGCGCGGCACCAGGATGAACCAGGGATACTGCGCATCGTTCATCAGCAGCAAACGGCAGAGCGGGAAATCCCCCAGCACCAACGTATCCTGCTCAAGACGCGAATCGAGGACGAACATAGAAACCTCCAGAACTGGCCGCGCAGGTTGCGCTACATGATCGCCAAAGCATACCGCAAGGAGCCAGGACAGTCCGGCCACCTTCCTTGCCAAACCATGCACGACGATGGTGCCAGCCAGCGGTGCAGAGGTGACATTTCGGTGCAAAGCACACTTGGAATTAGCCCATAAATGCCATCATTCCGCGCGCGTTCAATTTGAGTACGATTCTTGCTATTTCGAAGCGAGGACGCGCCGACCAAAGCTTCAAGCGCTCAATCGGCGTCGTGCAGCTTGCTCTAGCGCTGCACTAGAGCTAAACAGTACATTCTCTGGATGGCTTTTTCGCGTAAGCGACCATTACTGGCTAAAGCCTGATGCGGGACTAAGAAGTTGCACCCTTTCTGACCAATAGCAGAAAGGTAAGCACCGTTTTTAAACCAAAGGAGCAATCACAATGAAAGTGATGAAGTGGAGCGTAATCGCCCTGGCCGTAGCGGCGGGCACCTCCCAGATGGCATTGGCCAGCCAGCAATCGGAGTCCAAGGGATTTGTCGAGGACGCGAGCCTTGATCTGTTGCTGCGTAACACCTACTACAACCGTGATTACAAGGACGGCGCTGACGACGTACGCAGCTGGGGCCAAGGCTTCATCACCACGTTCGAATCCGGCTTCACTCAAGGCACCATCGGCGTCGGCGTAGATGCCTACGGCATCCTGGGCGTACGCCTGGATGGCGGTCGTGGTTACAACTATGGCGCCATGTTCGAGCGCGACTCCAATGGCGACCCCGAGCGCGACCTGTCGCAAGCCGGCGCAGCCATCAAGTTCCAGGTATCCAACACCGTCCTCAAATACGGCAATCAGATGCCGATGATGCCCGTGCTCACGTACGACGACTCCCGCCTGCTGCCCGAGTCGTTTACCGGCACGCTGATCACTAGCAACGAAATCGAAGGCTTGGAACTGAACGCCGGCCGCTTCACGGCCGACAGCTCCATGCCTTCGTCGAGCCGCGACGACGTCGGCCTGAAGAGCATCAACGTTGTCGGCGGCACATATGCATTCAACGAGAACCTGAGCGCATCGCTGTACTACGCTGACAACGAAGACGTCGCCAAGAAGAAGTATGCGAACGTCAACTATGTGATGCCGTTCAGCGGCGAGCAGGCGCTGAGCTTCGACTTCAATATCTACCGTTCCGATTATGACAAGGACTATGTCCAATTCGCCGACGCGGATCGTGACGACGATGGGAATATCACACAACTTGCTGATCGCGAGTCGCACGACAACACCATCTGGAGCCTGGCTGCCAAGTACTCCGTTGGCGCCCATGCCTTCATCCTGGCCCATCAGCGCGTAAGCGGAGACCGCGGTTACGATTACGACATTGGCGATGGCGGTTTCTCCATCTGGGTCGCCAACTCTTACTACTCAGACTTCAACTGGAAGGACGAGCGTTCCTGGCAGGCTAGCTATGAGCTGGACTTCAGCAGCTTTGGCGCACCAGGACTGTTCTGGAAGACCGCCTACGTCTACGGCGACAACATCGACACCGGTGCTGGCGAAGGCAAGGAGCGCGAGTTCTTCAACCAGGTCCAGTACGTCGTACAGAGCGGCCCGGTGAAGGACCTGTCTCTCAAGCTGCGCAACTCGATCTACCGTTCCAATGGCGCTCTGCGTGACGCTGGCAGCGCGGACCTGAACGAGATCCGCGCCTTCATCGAATACCCGCTGAGCATCCTGTAACCCAGGCGCGCAGCTCATTCGATGCAAAGGAGCCCGGCGAAAGCCGGGCTCTTCGTTTCCGTCGCCCAAGCGACCGTACCTGTCCTGTACGCCGCACCACGCGCGCCGTACAATGCCGAGCCTAATTCCAGCCTCTGCAAGGACATAACGGCCACATGCGCACCAGTCAGTTCCTGCTCTCGACCCTCAAAGAAACCCCTTCCGATGCGGTGGTGATCAGTCACCAGCTGATGCTGCGTGCCGGAATGATCCGCAAGCTGGCGTCCGGCCTCTACACCTGGATGCCGATGGGGCTGCGAGCGCTACGCAAGGCCGAGGCCATCGTTCGCGAGGAAATGAACAAGGCAGGCGCGCTGGAAGTCCTGATGCCCGCCATCCAGCCGGCCGAACTTTGGCAGGAATCCGGTCGCTGGGAGCAATACGGACCGGAGCTGCTGCGCCTGAAGGATCGCCATGACCGTGAGTTCTGTGTCGGCCCGACCCATGAGGAAGTCATCACCGATCTGGCGCGCAATGAGCTGAACAGCTACAAGCAGCTGCCGATCAACTTCTATCAGATCCAGACCAAGTTCCGTGACGAGATCCGCCCGCGCTTCGGGCTCATGCGTGGGCGCGAGTTCCTGATGAAGGATGCCTACTCCTTTCATCTGAACCAGGAGTCGCTGCAGGAAACCTACGATCGGATGCATCAGGCCTACTGCAACATCTTCACCCGCCTAGGCTTGAACTTCCGTCCGGTACAGGCCGATACCGGTTCCATCGGCGGCACTGGCTCCCACGAATTTCATGTACTGGCCGAATCCGGCGAGGACGATATCGCCTTCAGCGATTCCTCCGACTACGCGGCCAACATCGAGAAGGCCGAAGCCATCCCGCGCGAAACCGAACGCGCAGCCCCTGGCGAAGAGTTGCGCCTGATCGATACACCGGATGCCAAGACCATCATCGAGCTGGTCGAGCAGTTCGGCGTGGCCGTCGAGAAAACCGTCAAGACGCTTGTAGTGCACGGCGTCGAGAAAGGCCAGCTGGTCGCCCTGATCGTGCGCGGCGACCATGAACTGAACGAGATCAAGGCCGCCAATCTGGCACAGGTCGCTAGTCCGCTGGTATTCGCCTCGGAAGCCGAGATCCGCGCTGCCATCGGCGCCGGCCCCGGTTCACTGGGCCCGCTGAACCTGCCGATTCCTTGTGTGATCGACCGCTCTGTCGCACTGATGAGCGACTTCTCCGCCGGCGCCAACATCGATGACAAGCACTATCTCGGCCTGAACTGGGAGCGCGACCTGCCGTTGCCGCAGATCGCCGACCTTCGCAACGTGGTCGCTGGCGACCCCAGCCCGGACGGCAAGGGCAGCCTGGTAATCAAGCGCGGCATCGAAGTCGGTCATATCTTCCAGCTCGGCACCAAGTACAGCGAAGCGATGAACTGCCAGGTCATGGGCGAGAACGGCAAGCCGGCGACCCTCATCATGGGTTGCTACGGCATCGGGGTTTCCCGCGTGGTCGCTGCGGCTATCGAGCAGAACTACGACGAGCGCGGCATTCTCTGGCCGGACGCCCTGGCACCGTTCCAGATTGCGCTGGTACCGATGAAATACGAGACCGAGGCGGTTCGCGAAGCTACCGACAAGCTCTACGCCGAGCTGACCGCAGCCGGCTACGAAGTTCTGCTCGACGACCGTGACAAAAAGACCAGCCCTGGCGTCAAATTCGCCGACATGGAGCTGATCGGCATCCCGCACCGCATCGTCATCAGCGATCGTGGATTGGCGGACGGCGCGCTGGAATACAAGCATCGCCGCGATGCCCAACCACAGCAGGTAGCCGTTTCAGATATCCTCTCCTTCATCAATTCGCGTGCTCATCGCTGACCGGAAACCATGCTCAACCGACATCTTGTCGCTTCAACCAGCGCCGCGCTCTGCGCGGCGCTTCTGCTTGGCGGCTGCGCCAATCACCTGCCTCAGCGCAGCGAGCATGAAGCGCGCACCGAACGCAAACTGCTCGACCACAGCCTGCGCATCGAGCTCGGCGAACCACAGGTACTCGAACTGCCCCAGCGGCGTGTTCGCGTGCAGGAACAGAAAACCTTCGAAGTCACCGATTTCGAGGTCACACGCCGTTACGATCGCTATACGCCCTATCAGCCGTGGCGCGAGCTGTACGAAATCCCGATGGGGGTCGTCGCGGTAGTCGCCGGGGTCGGCGCCAACGTGCTCAACGTAGTGATGCTCGGGAACATCCCCGAACGCGCCACACGAGACTGGATCAGCTACGGTTTCGCCGGTCTCAATCCGTTCATGAACGTCGAGTCCAACGGACGCTCGCAGCAGAATCTCGCCAGCCTCGATGAGCAGCGACGGGATGCTCGGCTCGAGTACACCAGCCTGCCCTGGGCCGAACGGCCGGTTCGGGTCGTCGCCGGTCCGCAGACGCACGAATTGACCACCGACCGTTACGGCGTACTTCGCCTGAACCTGCTCGACGGATCGTTCGCTGACCAGGATGTCACTCAGGTGGGCAAGCTGCAGCTATCGGTAGAGGATTCGCAGGACGGTACGCGAGCTGACGCCACGCTGCTGGTCAGCCACAAGCTGCGCGGCAAGCTGCAGGAGGCGCACGACCTCATATTCGATGACCTCGAGGGTGACGATGTGGCGCAGTGGGTGCATCGAGTCAGACGGCTGTCCGAGCTCGGCATGGAAGAGGAAGCCAGCGAGCTGGAGCAGAGCCTGATCGAGCTGACGCGCAACGACCCTGAGCTGCAGAAGCAGTTTCTGGACAGCCTGATCGAAGGCAGCGATGGACACTAAACCCGATGATCCCGCGGATGCTCGTTCTGCCGTTGCTTCTGGCGCTGGCGTTGTCGGCAAACGCCAACATCCGCCAGGCGCCTGAACCCGAGCTACGCGATCTTATGCAGCGTACCGTTGCGGAGGCTGACAGCTTTCAGGATCGCTTCGACGCGGAAGTCTGGCTGGTGGACATGTCCGGCCGCCTCAAGCGCTACCTTCCAGACGCAGGGGAACGCCTGACGCTGCTCAGACTGGTACACCGCGAAGCGAGCAAAGCCGGCCTGCAACCGGAGCTGGTTCTGGCGCTGATCCACGCCGAAAGCCATTTCGACCGCTTCGCCATATCCAGCGTCGGCGCACAGGGCATGATGCAGGTAATGCCGTTCTGGAAGGCGGAACTCGGACGACCGCAGGACAACCTGACCGACAACGCCACTAATCTGCGCTATGGCTGCACCATCCTGAGCTATTACCTTCGCAAGGAAAACGGCGACATCAACCGAGCGCTGGCCCGTTACAACGGCAGCCTTGGCAAGAATCGCTATCCAGCCAAGGTGATCGGTTTCTGGCAGGACTTCTGGTACGTCAAACCGTAAGCGAATCGCAGCCGGAACCACTGGCGCGGATTACTCGCCGCGCAGCTGCTTGAGGTGCTCGAGTATGCCCTCGGCAGTCTGCTCGCCAACCAATTGCTTGCGAACCCTGCCTTCGTCATCCACCAGATAGCTCACCGGCAACACTGCGCTGCGGGACAGCTGCAATCGCTCGGCCGGATCGTCGCTCAGCACCTTGAAGCGAATGCCAAGGGTTTGTGCCGCCTGCGCAAGCTCCTCCCCTCGCAGCTCGTCGAAATTGACACCGAGCACCTCCAGCTGCCGCTCCTGCTCGGCCAGGGTATTGAGTTCAGGAATCTCCGTACGACAAGGGCCGCACCACTCGGCCCAGTAATTGATCAGCAGCCACTTGCCCTGCAGATCGGCAGCGGCCACGTCCCTGCCGTACTGATCCGGCCCCCAACTGCTGTCACAGGCGGCGAGCAGCACGCAGGCGAAGATGAAAAGCGATGAACGTAGTTTGACCATGAGCGATGCCTCGTCGGAATGAGCGGAAGGATACCGCGTACTCCCCGGCCGAGCACGATCAGGCAGCCGGTTGCGGGCATCGAACGGTGACGCCAAATAAGCGCCGCGTTTTCACTGTTCTGCGAGTCCCGTCACGCCGCCCATCGCTCAAGTGCACAGTTTTCGCCGGACCGGACTGCCTATAATTCCGCACCTCACCGACTAACCAGTAGCGAAGCCATGTCTCAACACAATGACAAACTGATCGGTAGTGTGCCGTCGCGCATCGTCGAGCAAGCAGCCATTTCGCTGACCACTTATGACGGTCGCATCGCTGAGTTCAATGTTGCCAGCTGGCTCCAGCTGCAGGGAAAGGCGGGACTGATGGTCTCGCTGGTTGCCAAGTACCGCGACGGACAACAGCAGCGGGAAGCGGCTATCGATCATGGTCGAACCGATGGCGCCGGCAAGATCCTGCTCTCCGGTATCGCCCGGCTACCGGTAAAGCAGAAGATCGAAGATCTGCAGATTCATCTTCGACCGGCCTCGGCAGTGGTCGCCGTATCCGTTGAAGAACTGTTCGTGCATCCCGTCGAGCCCGTCACGGCCGAGCGCATTACCGCACAAGCCTGATCAGCCACTCACCTGCTTCGACGTGTCCGGCACGTTTTGCACAGCTTCTGCTTCTTGCCCGCTCCGCCCCTCCGACCGGTCGACCAGAGATTCGGGCCACTGGGTGAAACGCAGACCGGTCAGGCGATTCAGGGCATCCAGCGCGGCGTCAGGCGCTCGCTGGTGCAGATAAAGAATGGTGCTGCGCTTGCCGTTCATCACGCCGTCCTCTCAACCATCATATCCATTGCCAGAAGCATGCCAGTATTCGAGCCGAGGCCCGATACGCCTCGGGACGCGGCGTGCGGCCGGCTTCCGCCCGGCCCACGCGCCCCAGGAAACTGCGCAATCATTCCGTTACTGACGATTTTTGTCACCACCGGCCTGCAACCAGCTCGCCAGGCTGCCACCGAACAGATTGGTCTGCTCCTGTTGCAGCAACTGCAGCGAACGACGCAGCGTCGGGTACCAGGGCTCGTCGAGCTGCTCCGGTAGCGCGTCGCGTGCCGACAAGGGCCAGGGATTGCAGCGCAGCAGCTGATCGAGGCTGTAATGCCCGAGGTCTCGACACAGCACCCAGCCGCCGGTACCAGTGCGGCAAACCAGCTGCTCCTGCTCGAAGAAGCCAAGGATTTCGTCCCATTCGTCCTCGGGTAGGCGCAGGCCAGCCCGGTGCAGGTCACGCAGATGTAGCTCCCTGCCCTCCTGCTGACGCTGGTGCAGCGTGCGCAGCAGCATCAGCATGACCAGCAGCCGCGGCAAAGGGCGGCGGCGCCATTGCTGCGAGGAGGACAACCCGCAGACCAGCTCGGCGCCGAACAGCACGATCATCCATGACAGATAGACCCAGAGCAGAAACAGCGGAACGGCGGCAAACGCGCCGTAGATCAACTGATAGCTGGGAAAGTAGCTGACATAAAGACCGAACAGCTGCTTCGCCGTTTCGAACAGCACCGCGGTGAAGACTCCCCCCACCAGGGCGTGACGTAGCGGCACCCGCGTATTGGGCACGGCGGCATAGATCAGGGTGAACGCGGCGACACTGAGCAGCAATGGCATGACCTTGATCAGCGTGCCCACGCCAATGAGCGCATAGGGCCCCGAGATCAATGAAAGCGAGGCGACATACGTACTGGTCGCGAAGCCGGCGCCGAGCAGCAATGGGCCGAGACTGAGAATGGCCCAATAGAGCAGAAAGCTGGACACGCCACGCCGGGGCTGCCGAACGCGCCAGATCGTATTGAACGCCTTTTCGATCGTCAGCAGCATCATCAGCGCGGTGGCCATGAGGAACCCGACACCGAACCAAGTCAGCTGCCGTGCCTGGCTGGTAAAGGCCAGGAGGTACTCCTGAATGGTCGCACCGGTCGATGGGATGAAGTTGTTGAAGATGTAGTACTGGATCTGTTCGCCGACGCCCTTGAACGCCGGAATCGCCGAGAGCATAGCGAAGGTCACCGTCATCATCGGCACCACGGCGAACAGCGTGGTATAGGTCAGCGCCGCAGCACTGTGGGGCCCTCGATCCGTCAGGAAACGCCTGACCAGGAAACGGCCGAATTCCAGCATGTTATCGATGCGCTGATGCATCCATTCTCCCTTAGAGGCACGACGACCCCGAGATCTTGCCGCAGCGGACAGATGCCGTCCCTGCAAATGGCCCGTGCTGCACATTTCGGCAGGCACCCCGTTGAAGGTTAGAATGGCCACCTCAACCGGCGAGACGCAACCTCCAATGACCGAACTCACGCTTTATCACAATCCGCGCTGCTCCAAATCCCGCGCTGCACTGGAGCTCCTTGAAGCCCGCGGGCTGAAACCCGAGATCGTGCGTTATCTGGATACCCCACTGTCGACCAGCGAACTCAAAGAGCTGCTGAACAAGCTGGGACTTACCGCCCGGCAGCTATTGCGGACCGGCGACGACGAGTACAAGACGCTCGAACTGGCTCATGCCGGGCTGGGCGAAGCCCAGCTGATCGCAGCGATGGTCGAGCACCCGAAGCTGATCGAGCGTCCGATCCTGGTCGCTGGCGACAAGGCCATCATCGGCCGACCGCCGGAAAAGGTTCTGGAGATATTGCCGTGAGTGCGCCCTACGTTCTCGTGCTCTACTACAGCCGCCACGGCGCCACTGCTGAAATGGCGAGACAGATCGCCCGCGGTATCGAACTGACCGGCATGGAGGCGCGCCTGCGCACCGTCCCGGCGGTCTCCACAGAATGCGAAGCCGTCGCACCGAGCATCCCGGACTCCGGCGCGCTCTATGCGACGCTCGATGATCTGAAGAACTGTGCCGGGCTTGCACTGGGCAGCCCGACCCGCTTCGGCAACATGGCAGCGCCAATGAAGTACTTCCTCGATGGCACCAGCAGCCTGTGGCTCACCGGCGAACTGGTTGGCAAGCCAGCCGGCGTATTCACGTCGACGTCCAGCCTGCACGGCGGCCAGGAGAGCACCTTGCTCTCAATGCTGCTGCCACTGCTGCACCACGGCATGCTGATACTCGGTCTGCCCTACAGCGAGAATGCGCTATTGGAAACCCGCGGCGGCGGTACACCCTACGGCGCCAGCCATCATGCAGGGGCGGACGGCAAGCGTCTGCTCGACGAGCATGAAATCGCCCTTTGCCGCGCGCTGGGGCAACGGCTCGCGCGCACCGCTCAACAGCTGGAGACCCATCGTGGCTAAGAAGCGCAAATCCCTACCGACGCTGGAATGGCTCAAGCCACGGCTCAGGCTCAGCCGGGCCATCAGCCTCGCCAGCTTCTTCGGCCTCGCTGCGCTGCTGGTTGTATGGAATCTGGTATTTGCCGATCTTCACGGAGCGCGCATCTGGGTAGTCCTGAGCATCCAGCTGATTCCATTACTGTTGGTTGCCCCAGGAATGATCGCTGGCAGTCCGCGAGCGCATGCCTGGACCTGCTTCATCGTCAACCTTTACTTCATCCAGGGCGTGCTGGCCGCCATCGACCCGGCGCGCATGGTCTATGGATGGCTGGAAGCGTTCATCAGCCTGACGTTGTTCATCGCGGCTTTGCTGTACACCCGTTGGGCCTACCAATACGAACGCAAGCTCGCTGGAGAAAGCTGACCGCTGGGCCGACCGGGATGCAGACATGCGCTCGCGTCCCGACCGGCACTACCAGCCAAGCGTTTCCTTGAGGAAGGGAATGGTCAGCTTGCGCTGCGCCTGCAGCGAGGCTTGGTCCAGCTCGTCGAGCAACTCGAAAAGCGCGCTCATGCTGCGCGAGCCACGGGTCAGGATGAAACGACCGACATCATCCGGCAGGTTGAGCCCGCGACGCGAAGCACGCAGCTGCAGCGCACGCAGCTTGTCCTCGTCGGTCAGCTGCTGCAGCTGGAACACCAGCGCCAGGCTCAGACGCGACTTGAGGTCAGGCAGCTCGACCGCCAGTTCGCGTGGCGAGGCATCCGCTGCCAGCAGCAGCCGCCGCCCGGCATCGCGCAGGCGGTTGAACAGATGGAACAAGGCCTCTTCCCAGATCTCGTCACCCGCCACGGCATCGAGATCATCCAGGCACACCAGTTCGCTCTGCTCGAGATTGTCCAGCAGGGCCGGTCCGTACTCAGCGACATCGGCCAGCGGTAGATAGACCGCCAGTTCGCCGCGCTCCTCGACCCTCAAACAGGCCGCCTGCAGCAGATGGCTACGACCGACGCCGGTTTGCCCCCAGAGGTAGATCAGTTCATCGGACCACCCTGCGGCAGGCGAGCACAACCGTTCGACATAGCCCAAGGCAGCCGCGTTGGCGCCCGGATAGAAGTTGGCGAAGGTGGCGTCGTCGCGCAGACGGACGCCGAGAGGAAGCTGGATGGGTTTCATGGCTGGCTGGGTGGTTCGGCCGGTGCACCGGCGGGCTCGGCGTAAAGGTCCGAGAGTTTATAGAGATCATGGACGTGGCGCAGCAGAACCATGATCACCGCAGCCACCGGCAATGCCAGCAACACGCCGGTGAACCCGAACAGCTGGCCGCCAGCGAGCACGGCGAAGATCACCGCGACCGGATGCAGCCCGATGCGATCGCCTACCAGCAGCGGCGTCAGCAGCATGCCTTCGAGCATCTGCCCGACCGTGAACACGGCGGCCACTCCCAGCAGCGGATAGGGCGCCAGGCCGAACTGGAACAGCACGGCCACCACGGCCGCACCAATGCCGACAACGAATCCCATGTAGGGAACGATGCTGGCGAGCCCGGCCAACACGCCGATGAGCAGCCCCAGCTCCAGCCCCACCAGCATCAGGCCGGAAGCATAGATGACCGCCAACGCCAACATCACCAGCAGCTGGCCACGCAGGAAAGCACCGATGACTTCATGGCATTCGCTCATCAGGCCAACGATCATCCCTTCACGCCGGCGCGGCAGCAAACTGCGCAACTTGCGCATGATCAGATCCCAGTCACGCAGCAGGTAGAAGCTGACCACCGGGATGAGCAGCAGATTGCCCAGCCATGCCAGCAGCGCCAGACTTGAAGCGGTGGCCTGGCTCAGGATCACACCGAGCACATCGGTGGTGCTGCCCAGATGAGCGCTGAATGCGGCCTTGAGCTGATCCAGGCGCCAGAAGTTCTCTTCCAGCCCGAACTGCGCCTGCGCCCAAGGCAGCGCCTGGTGCTGCAGCCAGTCGAGCGCCAGCGGAGCCAGCTGGTACAACCGCATCAGCTGCTTACCCAGCATCGGCACCAGCACCAGCAACATCAACAGCATCAACAGGCTGAACAGGGTGAACACCGCGATCACCCCCCAGGTCCGCGACAGCCCCCAGCGCTCCAGTCGATCGACCAGCGGATCACCCAGATAGGCCAGCAGGATGCCGATCAGAAACGGCGTGAGGATAGGCGTCAGCAGGTACACCAGCCAAGCACACAGCAACAGTGCCGCCAGCCAGAGCCAGCGGTTCGAATCATTTACGGACATGCTCTCTGCCTTCCTTGCACATACTTAGCGCGCCGGACACGGCGGCATCACCAGCGGAAACGCAGCACCGGGCCACTGTCGGTCGGCATGGTCGGCGCACCGACCGGCTCGCTGGTGTCAACCTGCTCTTGATTCATCGGCTGCTGCGCATCCAGCGGCGACTGATCCCCACTGACCTCCTGCAAGCGCGCCAGCGACAACTGCGCACGTAATTGTTCCGGACTGGCCTTGACGCGGTAGACCAGGCGATCACTCTCGACTCGCAGAAGCGTGCCGGCGAACGGCTCGAGCAGGCGCTCGAGTTCGGCAAAACGCGCCACGTCGGCGCCCATGATCTCCAACGTAATCTCCGATGCGGCACCGGGCTCGACTACATAGCGGGGCGCGAGATACTGACTGACCGCCAGCATCACCGCATCGGCAAGCATTGCCGGATTTTCGCCCTCGGCCTTGCCGGCGCGCTGCTGGTCATCGACCCATACGTTCCACTGGGCACTGTCCCCACTCGCATGCACGGCGAGCACCACATCGGCGTCGTAGCGCTCGGACGGCTCGCCAAGCAGCTCGGGACGCGCCTCGGCCAGACTCTCAGGAGTCGCCAGCAATTGTTCCGACAGATCAGCCAACGGCAGACGCAGCGGCAGGCCTCGGTGCTGCGCGGCGCGGCGAAGGATATCGGCACTGTCCTGGCCGTCTCCGACCAGCTGCGTGCCGTCCACGCTGTCATTCAGCCACCATGCCAGCACCGTCGGGCGATTCACTCCCCACAGGGCGACACCGGCACGCCGCAGGCTGCGTTCGGTGGTAGCCGGATCGAAATCGACGACGATGTGATCGCCTTCGTAGCCATACTTGCTGATCAGCTGCTGGGGGTCGGCACGCAGCGCGGCAACCGCCTCGCGCTTGACCACCTCGGCATCGCCGGTCAGGCGCAGCACCAGCGTATCGAAAGCCCGCTGCAGCGCCGCGGCGCGCTCCTCGGTCTGTTGACCGGAAACGGGTTCGCGCACTTCATATAGGTTTCGAAGCGGCTCGGCATGGCCAGGCAGAGCCGCCCCGAACGCGATGCACAGGGCAAGTAAGCGGAAGATGAGGCGCATGGTCGTTCTCGCAGACCACCAGTGGCTGGCGGCGTGAAGGGGATATGGAGCGCTACACCTTAAACAGCCCGCCCCGAGGCGGCAACCGCCTGCCTCACAGTTGGCATGCAGGAATCACGACGCCAGCACCGGCGACCGCCGGCGGGATGGCCGCTAAGCAGCAAGCCTGATAAAATCGCGCGCTTTCCGCAGACCGGTCCGACGCTTGTTCGAGCCCTGCAATCGGACACCAGGCAAACGCGGCGCCGAACAGGGCAAGCGTATTGCTGAGGCCGAACGCAGCGACTGACCGATCGCCACCCGCACTCCTTCCACAGGCCCGGATTCTATGAGCAAGCAACCCTCCCTCAGCTACAAGGACGCAGGCGTCGATATCGATGCAGGCGAAGCGCTGGTCGAACGCATCAAGGGCGTGGCCAAACGCACCGCACGACCTGAGGTGATGGGTGGCCTGGGCGGCTTCGGCGCCCTGTGCGAAATCCCGGCGGGCTACAAGCAGCCGGTGCTGGTATCCGGCACCGACGGCGTCGGCACCAAGCTGCGTCTGGCGCTGAACCTGAACAAGCACGACAGCATCGGCCAGGATCTGGTCGCCATGTGCGTCAATGATCTGGTCGTCTGTGGCGCCGAGCCGCTGTTCTTCCTCGACTACTACGCCACCGGCAAGCTCAACGTCGACGTGGCCGCCACCGTGGTCACCGGCATCGGCGCCGGTTGCGAACTGGCCGGCTGCTCCCTGGTAGGTGGCGAAACCGCCGAGATGCCGGGCATGTACGAAGGCGAAGACTACGATCTGGCCGGCTTCTGCGTCGGCGTGGTGGAAAAGAGCGAGATCATCGACGGTACCAAGGTGCAGACCGGCGATGCACTGATTGCCCTGCCCTCTTCCGGCCCGCACTCCAACGGCTACTCGCTGATCCGCAAGATCATCGAGGTGGCCGGTGCCGACATCGAGAACATCCAGCTCGACGGCAGGCCGCTCACTGAGCTGCTAATGGCGCCGACCCGCATCTATGTCAAACCGCTGCTCAAGCTGATCAAGGACACCGGCGCGGTCAAGGCCATGGCCCACATCACCGGTGGCGGCCTGCTCGACAACATCCCACGTGTGCTGCCCGAAGGCGCCCAGGCGGTGATCGACGTTGCCAGCTGGTCCCGCCCTGCGGTGTTCGACTGGCTGCAGGAGAAAGGCAACGTCGACGAACACGAGATGCACCGCGTGCTCAACTGCGGCGTCGGCATGGTCATCTGCGTCGCCCAGGATCAGGTCGAATCCGCCCTGGCCAACCTGCGAGCATCCGGTGAAGTGCCCTGGGTCATCGGCCGGATCGACGCTGCAGCGCAAGGTGCGGAGCGCGTCGTGCTGAACAACCTGAAACAGCACTGATGGCTGCAACCTGCAATGTGGTGGTGCTGATCTCCGGCTCCGGCAGCAACCTGCAGGCGCTGATCGATAGCCAGGCTGAGGGGAATCCGGCACGCATTTGCGCGGTGATCGCCAACCGCGCCGACGCCTTCGGCCTGATCCGCGCCCAGGGCGCGGGCATCCCCACCACCGTACTGGATCACAAGGCGTTCGACGGCCGCGAGGCCTTCGATGCCGCGCTGATGCAGGCCATCGATGCCTATATGCCCGATCTGGTAGTACTGGCTGGCTTCATGCGTATCCTGACGCCCGCTTTCGTGCGTCACTACCAGGGCCGGCTGCTGAACATCCATCCTTCCCTGCTGCCGAAGTACAAGGGGCTCGATACCCATCGACGCGCCCTCGACGCGGGAGACGCGGAGCACGGCTGCAGCGTCCACTTCGTTACCGAGGAGCTAGACGGTGGGCCGGTGGCGATCCAGGCGAGCCTGCCTGTTCAGCCGGGCGAGAGCATCGACGGGCTGACCCAACGGGTGCATGTCGCCGAGCACCAGATCTACCCGCTGGCCGTGCGCTGGTTCGCCGAGGGACGCTTGCGCCTCGCCGAACAAGGCGCGATGCTGGACGGCGCCATCCTGCCGGCTTCCGGCTATCAGATCAGAATCTAGGAGACACCATGCGTCGCGCCTTGCTGCTCGCTCTTGCCGTACTGGCCCTTCCGGTCCAGGCCCTGGAGCTCAAGCCCTTCTCCGCCAGCTATACCGCCGACTGGAAACAAGTGCCGATGAGCGGCACCGCCCAGCGCAATCTGGAGCAACTTGACGACGGCAGCTGGCGCCTGGATTTCGAGGCCTCGATGCTGGTCGCCAGCTTCAACGAGCGCAGCACCTTTCGCACCGAGGGCGATACGTTTCTGCCGCAGAGCTATCGACTCAAGCGCAGCGGGCTGGGCAAGGGCAAGCGCGTGGAACACCGCTTCGACTGGGCCAACAAGCAGGTCGAGGGCAGTGACCGCGGTGACCCGGTGAAATTGCCGCTGCATCGCGGCCTGCTAGACAAGTCTACCTACCAGCTGGCATTGCAACATGAAGTGGCCGCCGGCAAGCAGAGCATGAGCTACCAGGTAGTCGACGGCGACGAGATCGAAACCTACGACTTCCGTGTACTCGGCGAGGAAAAGGTCAGCACCAAGGCCGGCCAGGTCGATGCGATCAAGGTCGAGCGCGTGCGTGACCCGACCCAGAGTAAGCGCGAAACCATCCTCTGGTTCGCCAAGGACTGGGACTACCTGCTGGTCCGCCTGCATCAGGTAGAGAAGGACGGCAAGGAATACCAGATCATGCTCGAAGAGGGCAGCGTTGGCGGCATGACCGTCAAAGGCAACTGATCCATCGCGGCGGCCATTGATGCCGCCGCACCTCCCCTAGCTGCGAGTTCACCGATGGCCCTTTCACGTCCCCTGCTGATCGCGCTGCTGCTGTCGCTGGCTGGCTGCCAAACCTTCTTTGCTGACCGGGCCCCTTCGCGAGTGGCCACCGAGCGCCTGCAGGGCGAGGTACGACTGGTAGACGGCCAGCTGCAGTTCCAGACCTGCCAGGGACAGCGGACACTGACGCTGCTGGAGCAGAACAGCGGACTGGCGGAAGATGCGCAGGCGCTGATGGCCGGCCAGCCGGGCCACCTGTTCGCCGACCTGCGCGGCACACTCCACCAGGCCAGGCCGGACGAAGTCGGGCAGTTTGCGCTGACCCGCGTCTACCGCCTGCAGCGCGAAGGCCACGGCTGCGGTGAGGAAAACTTCGAGCACCTGATCCTGCGCGCCAGTGGCCACGAGCCGGACTGGACCGTCAGCGTGACCGCTCGTGGCATGCTACTCACCCGTCCCGGACAGTCACCGATTGCTCTGCCTTACCTGGAAGAGCAGCTGCCCGGCGGCCAACTCAGCCTCACCAGCGAAGCCAACGCGCAGCGGCTGGATCTCTGGGTTGCGCCGCAGCGCTGTATCGATAGTGCCAGCGGAGCCGTCAGCCACCTCAGCGCCGAGCTTCGCCTGGACGGCCAGACCCTGCGCGGCTGCGCCTATTACGGTGGCAGTCGCGACGACTGAAATCACGAATGCGGGGCGTTCGCCGCGCTCATCCTGAAAGAACAGCACTCATGAACAACGCCCTGAATCTGCTGCACCCCTACCCCTTCGAGAAACTGCGTGCCCTGCTTGCTGGCGTCCAGCCGCCTGCGGGCAAACGTGCCATCGCGCTGTCAATCGGCGAGCCCAAGCACCGTTCACCGGATTTCGTAGCCCAGACATTGGCGGACAACCTCGATCAGCTGGCGGTCTATCCGACCACCCTCGGCATCCCTGCGCTGCGCGAAGCCATCGCGCGCTGGTGCGAGGGGCGTTTCGGCCTGGCTGCCGAAGCGCTGGACCCGGCGCGCCATGTGCTGCCGGTGAACGGGACGCGCGAAGCACTGTTCGCCTTCACCCAGGCGGTGGTCGATCGCGATGCCGATGGACTGGTGGTCAGCCCCAACCCGTTCTACCAGATCTACGAAGGCGCGGCGCTGCTGGCCGGGGCGACGCCGCACTACCTGCCGTGCCTAGAGCAGAACGGCTTCAACCCCGATTTCGATGCCGTGCCGGCAGAAATCTGGCAGCGCTGCCAGATCCTCTTTCTCTGCTCGCCGGGCAATCCGACCGGTGCGCTGGTGCCGCTGGAAACCCTGAAGAAGCTCATCGCCCTGGCCGACGAGCATGATTTCGTCATTGCCGCCGACGAGTGCTACAGCGAGCTGTACTTCGACGAAGCCAACCCGCCGGCCGGCCTGCTCAGCGCATGCGCCGCGCTGGGCCGCGACGACTACAAGCGCTGCGTGGTCTTCCACAGCCTGTCCAAGCGCTCGAATCTGCCCGGACTGCGCTCGGGCTTCGTCGCCGGTGATGCCGAGATTCTCAAGGCGTTCCTGCTCTACCGCACCTATCACGGCTGCGCCATGCCGGTGCAGACCCAGCTCGCAAGCATCGCCGCCTGGAACGACGAGATACATGTGCGCGCCAATCGCGAGCTGTATCGGGCCAAGTTCGACGCCGTGCTGGACATCCTCGCGCCTGTGATGGACGTGCAACGTCCGGATGGCGGCTTCTACCTCTGGCCGCGCACACCGATCGACGATCAACAGTTCACTCGCGAACTGTTCGCACGTGAGCACGTCACCGTGGTGCCCGGCTCCTACCTGTCCCGTGAAGTGAACGGCGCCTCCCCGGGCGCGAACCGGGTGCGCATGGCGCTGGTCGCACCACTTGCCGAATGCATCGAGGCCGCCCAGCGCATCCGCCACTACATCGAAACGCTCTGACAGCGCACCGGGCGGCCCGGCCGCCCGGCTTCGCGATGTTCAAGCCACGCCAGGCGGGATCATATCCTTGCCGTAGTCGCGCAGTTTTTCCAGATTTTCCGGCTTCATGTGCTCCGGAATATCCGCCTTCGGATGCTCCTCATGCTGGTCAGAGTCCGCTGGCTCGCGCGCATGCTCGGTACGCTCGTCGTGATCACTCATACAACGCCTCCTGTTCAGATTGCGTGCTCTTCCCAGATCAGCTGACCCTCGTCGCTGACCTCTATAACCTTAGTCAATGCGGCCTCGGCGATGGCATCCGCTTCCGAGGCCAGGTCGTAGCGACGACCGTCGGCGACCTTGAACACATGCACGTCTTCATCGCTGTCGCGCCGTTTGATGGCGATCACTGCCTCGAATGCATCCTCGGCAGGCACGGCCGAAGAAATCGCCTCGAACTTCTCGAAATGCTTGCGTGCCATTATTTGTCACCTCACCGTTGCGATTGTCATCAATGGACAACAGCACTCGCGTAAAAGGTCGAGAGCGCCGGCTGAACGACGTTGCCGCGGCAGGCTCGAACCTTTACGCGCAATCCGGAGGGCTGCCCAAGTGGAAATGACCGAACACTACGCGAACATTGAACCGAGCCGCGCCGAGGTGGACGCGCTGGAAGGCCCCGTGCTGCTGGAATTCGGCACCGCCTGGTGTGGCCACTGCCGCGCCGCCCAGCTGCTGATTGGCAAGGCGCTGACCGACCGCTCGGGCATCCGCCATCTGAAGATAGAAGACGGCCCGGGCCGACCGCTCGGACGCTCATTCCGGGTCAAGTTGTGGCCTACGCTGATTCTGTTGGACAGAGGCCAGGAGCTGGGGCGTGTGGTGCGGCCTCAGGATGTGCAGGCGATCCAGCATGCCCTGGGCGCAACGGGACGAGACTGAGCTACGAACACCCAGACGCCGCCCCAAGGACGATGCGGGCAACAACGCCACGCTCCGCCTCCATCGGCAGACGAGGCGTGGCATAATCCGCCGTCCAGTATTGCAGGAGTCTTGGAGAGTTGCCCTATGTCCGAAGCTGATCAGCGGTTGCGCCTATACGGAATCAAAGCCTGTGACACCATGAAAAAGGCCCGTACCTGGCTCGACGAACATGGGCAGGACTACGACTTCCACGACTACAAGAGCGCCGGCATCGACCGCGCCCATCTGGAAGCCTGGTGCAACGAACACGGCTGGCAGACCGTTCTCAACCGTGCCGGCACCACCTTCCGCAAGCTGGACGACGCTGCCAAGGCCGATCTTGACCAGGCCCAGGCCATCGAGCTGATGTTGGCCCAACCGTCGATGATCAAGCGCCCGGTACTCGATCTGGGCGATAGAACCCTGATCGGCTTCAAGCCCGATCTTTACGCTGCCGCAGTGGCGGCGCCGAACTGACAGCAGCCCCGCCTCAAGGCGCGGCCATCGAAAAAGGATAATCTCATGTCTGCAACGCTCTTCAGCCTCGCCTTTGGCGTCGGCACCCAGAACCGCCAGGGTGACTGGCTGGAAGTCTTCTACGCCCAGCCCCTGCTGCAGCCGGCCGGCGAACTGGTCGCTGCCATCGCCCCGCTGCTCGGCTACGCCGGTGGCAATCAGGCGATCGCCATCACCACCACCCAGGCGGCGCAGCTGGCCGACGCGCTGAAGCCGCTGGACTCCGCCCAGCATGCCCTGCTGACCCGTCTGGCAGAAAGCCAGCGCCCGCTGGTGGTTACCCTGCTGGCCGAAGACGCAGCCCTGACCTCGACGCCCGAGGCCTACCTCAAGCTGCACCTGATCTCCCATCGTCTGGTCAAGCCGCACGGCCTGAACCTGACCGGCATCTTCCCGCTGCTACCCAACGTCGCCTGGACCAACCAGGGCGCCGTGGATCTCGCCGAACTGGCCGAGCGCCAACTGGAAGCGCGGTTGAAGGGCGAGCTGCTGGAAGTCTTCTCGGTGGACAAGTTCCCGAAGATGACCGACTACGTGGTGCCGGCCGGCGTGCGCATCGCCGATACCGCGCGCGTGCGCCTCGGCGCCTATGTGGGTGAAGGCACCACGGTGATGCACGAAGGCTTCATCAACTTCAATGCCGGTACCCAAGGCCCGGGCATGATCGAAGGCCGCGTCTCGGCCGGCGTGTTCGTCGGCAAGGGGTCGGACCTGGGCGGTGGCTGCTCGACCATGGGCACCCTGTCCGGCGGCGGCAACATCGTCATCTCGGTTGGCGAAGGCTGCCTGATCGGTGCCAACGCCGGCATCGGCATTCCGCTGGGCGATCGCAACACCGTGGAGTCCGGTCTGTACATCACCGCAGGCACCAAGGTCAGCCTGCTCGACGAGAACGATCAGCTGGTGAAAGTGGTCAAGGCTCGCGATCTGGCCGGGCAGAGCGACCTGTTGTTCCGCCGCAACTCGCAGACCGGCACCGTGGAATGCAAGACCCACAAGTCGGCCATCGAGCTGAACGAGGCGCTGCACGCGCATAACTGACGCAGGAGCAGCGGCAAGCTGCGAGCCATGAGCGCCTGCCTTGCCGCATCCCCTGCTGCACGAGGCTTGCCGCTTATGGCCCTGTTCTCCCCCTGGCGCGCCGACTTCCCCGCTCTGGCGGTACTCGAAGCGCAAGGCCAGACCTACCTCGACAGCGCCGCCACGGCCCAGAAGCCGCAGGCGCTGATCGACGCCCTCAGCGGCTACTACACCTGCGGTGCGGCCAATGTGCACCGTGCCCAGCACCAACCTGCCGAACGCGCCACCCGTGCCTACGAAGACGCCCGTATCAAAGTCGCCAAGTGGCTGAATGCCGCCTGCCCGACCGAAATCGTGTTCACCCGTGGCGCGACCGAAGCGCTCAACCTGCTTGCCTACGGTCTGGAACACCTGATCGAAGCCGGCGACGAGATCGTCATCAGCGCCCTCGAGCATCACGCCAATCTGCTGCCCTGGCAGCAGCTAGCCAAACGTCGAGCGGCCAAGCTGCAGGTACTGCCCATCGATGCCTCCGGGCGTATCGACCTCGCCGCGGCCACCGGCCTCATCGGGCCGCGCACGCGGCTGCTGGCGGTGAGTCAGTTGTCCAACGTGCTCGGCTGCTGGCAGCCGCTCGACCAGCTGCTGCACCTGGCCAAGGCGCAGGGTGCGCTGACCGTCGTCGACGGTGCACAAGGTGTGGTCCACGGGCGCCATGACATGACCACACTGGGCTGCGACTTCTATGTGCTGTCCAGCCACAAGCTCTATGGCCCGGATGGCGTTGGCGCGCTCTATGGCCGCGGCGAATCCCTGCTGCAGCTGCGTCACTGGCAGTTCGGCGGCGAGATGGTGCGAGTCGCCGACTACCAGAGTGCCGAGTTCCACGCCGCGCCACTGGGTTTCGAGGCCGGCACACCGCCAATTTCCGGCGTGATCGGGCTGGGCGCCACGCTGGACTATCTCGCCGACCTCGACACCACCGCGATCGGCCGCCATGAACAGGCGTTGCACGATCTGTTGCTCGCCGGCCTCGCCGAGCGCAGCGGCATTCGTCTGCTCGGCTCGCCGCAGGTCGCGCTGGCCAGCTTTGTTGTCGACGGTGTGCACCATTCCGATCTCGGTCACCTGCTCACCGAACAGGGCATCGCCGTGCGCAGCGGCAATCACTGCGCCATGCCGCTGATGAAGCATCTCGGCCTGGATGGCGCCACGCGCGTCTCGCTCGGCCTGTACAACGACCACAACGATCTGCAGCGCTTCTTCGATGCGCTGGACCAGGCCCTGGAGCTGCTGCGATGAGTGAACTGCCCGACGCCGCCCGCGAGGCCTTGGCGACCTTCGCCCAGGCGCCTGGCTGGGAGCAGCGCGCACGCCTGCTGATGCAGTGGGGAGAACGGCTGGAGCCGGTGAACGATGGCGAACGCAGCGAGACCAACCGCGTCGCCGGCTGCGAGAGTCACGTCTGGCTGATAGGCCATTGCCAGAATGGCCGCTGGCACTTCCGCGCCGCCAGCGACGCCCGGCTCATTCGCGGCCTGCTGGCCGTGCTGCTGGCGCGCGTCAATGGGTTGGATGCGAATGAACTGACCCAGGTGGACATGGCCGACTGGTTCGCGAGCCTCGGCCTGTCACGGCAACTGTCGCCTTCGCGCAGCAACGGCATAAACGCCGTGCTGCAGCGAATGCGTGAGCTGACCGGCTGATCGCCATAGCTGGGCTGCAGCCCGGCCTACGAACGGTCGTCTCCCACGATCAGCGCTTGCGCAGGATCACGCTGCCGATCGAGTAACCGGCGCCGAACGAGCTGAGCACGCCCAGGCTGCCGCTGGGCAGGTCGTCCTGATGCTTGTGGAAGGCGATCACCGAGCCGGCCGAACTGGTATTGGCGTAGGTGTCGAGAATCACCGGCGCTTCTTCCTCGGTGGCATCACGACCGAGCAGCTTGCGCACGATGAGGTGATTCATGTTCAGGTTGGCCTGGTGCAGCCAGAAGCGCTTGACCGACTCCACCGCAATGCCGTTCTCACTCAGGTGCTCGCCGATCAGCTCCGCCACCATCGGGCAGACTTCCTTGAAGACCTTGCGGCCTTCCTGGATGAACAGCTTGTCCGGGTTGCTCATGTACTCTTCGGCGGTGCGGTTGAGGAAGCCGAAGTTGTTGCGGATGTTGTTGGAGAATTCGGTCACCAGCTTGGTGCTGAGCACCTCCCACTGATGCGCGGAGGTGGCCAGGTCTTCACGCTCGATGACGACCGCGGTGCAGGCGTCGCCGAAGATGAAGTGGCTGTCGCGGTCGCGGAAGTTCATGTGCCCGGTGCAGATTTCGGGGTTGACCATGAGGATGGCGCGGGCCTGGCCGAGCTTGATGCTGTTGACCGCGTTCTGGATACCGAAGGTCGCAGACGAGCAGGCGACGTTCATGTCGAAGCCGAAACCCTTGATGCCGAGTGCGGCCTGCACCTCGATGGCGATGGCCGGATAGGCGCGCTGCAGGTTGGAACAGGCGACGATCACGCCATCGATATCGGCCGCCGTCTTGCCGGCGCGGGCCAGCGCTTCTTCCGCTGCCTTGACCGACATCTCGCAGAGAATCGACCACTCGTCATTGCTGCGCTCCGGAATGCGCGGAACCATGCGCTCGGGGTCGAGGATGCCGGCCTTGTCGGTGACGTAGCGGCTCTTGATGCCGGAGGCCTTCTCGATGAAGGCAGAGCTGGATTCGGCCAGCGGCTGGACCTCACCGGCCTCGATGGCCGCGGCATTCTCGCTGTTGAAGCGGTGAACGTAGGTATTGAAGGACTCCACCAGTTCGTCGTTGGAGATACTGCTGGCAGGGGTGTAAAGGCCGGTACCGCTGATGACGACGTTGTACACAGTCGTTCCTCTCGAATAGGGCTTGATCGTACTGACGGTGGGACGGTACGGCGGCTAGCCTTGGCCAACCACGATCATTCCAGCGCCTCTTTAACCAGACTCGGGCAAGCTGCTGCACTGTGGGTCGGGCTGCGTTGAAAGCGGGCAGAAATCCTCGTTCACCACCGGTAAACGCTGCTGTCTCCTCCGCGTTTCGCCTTGTCCGGCCTTCGCTCGCTACGCTTTCTCGTGATCTGTAATGGCAGCTATTGTGCATGAAAAGCTGAAAGAATCCGTAACATTGCGCAGATTACAATCGCTGTAATTAAGCCATTCGGCGCATAACCTCGTGACTACACGGTCTGAATATGAAGAGGGCGCCACTTGGCGCCCTCTTCTGTTCACAGCGTAGCCTGCAGCGCTATTTGACGCCCTGCCCGAGCAGCACGCCATCGACCTGCTGGCCATAGAGGTTGATGCCATCGTTGGCGTGGTACTTCTCCCGCGTCTTCTCCACCGAACCCTCGATCAGACGCGGATCCTGCGGGCGCTCATGGCTGTTCATGTAGGCCGCGACATGCCAGGCGTCGGCATCACTGAGGGTGCCGCCCTTGCCGAGCGGCATGCTCTCCTTGATGAAGGCCGCTGCGGTATTGATTCGGTGCATGCCGGCGCCCCAGTTGAACGAGTCCGCTCCCCACAGCGGTGGAAACACATAACCATCTCCGGCTTTCTGCCCCTGGCCGTTGTCCCCGTGGCAGATCGCGCACTGCTCGGCATAGACTCGCTTGCCCTTGGCGATGTCGAAACCGCCTTCCGGCTGCGGGACTTCCGGATACGCCCGCCCCGGCAGTTCCTGACCTGTGGGAGCGCCGGTGGACAACCAGTAGGAGTAGGCCGTCAGTGCATTGATGACGTGGCTGTCCGCTGCCGGCGGCGTGCCGTTCATGCTGAACTGGAAGCAGCCCTGCACCCGCTCGGCATAGCTGTTGACCTTGTCGTTCTTCTTCCGATAGGCCGGATACATCGGATAGGCGCCCCACAGCGGCGCGGAGTTGGCCTTGCGGCCCTGATCCAGGTGGCAGTTGGTGCAGTTCATGCCGTTGCCGACGTACTCGGCCGCATGCTTCTGCGTGTCGACGAAGATGGCTCGCCCCTGCTGAACCAGTTCGCCATAGGCGTTGCTCGGCAGGTCCTTTTCCTGGGGCGGCTGGAAGTAGCGCTCACTGGCACCCTTGGTCGCCTTCTGAGTCAGCTGGGACTGATCGTCCATCTTGATCTCGGCGGCCAGCACCGCGCCACTCACGGACAGCGCCAGCAGCGTAGGAAGCAGATGCGTATTCATTGACCGGTCTCCTTCTGCCCGAGGTCGGCGAAATACCCGGCTACGGCCTGAACCTCGTCGTCGCTCATCGCCCGAGCGATATGTCCCATCAGATCATTCGGATCGTTCTTGCGCGTGCCCTGGCGCCAGGCGTTGAGCTGAGCGCCGAGATACTGGGCCGACTGTCCGGCCAGTGGCGGGAAGCTCGCGCCGACACCCATGCCTGCGGGGCCATGGCAGGCCACGCATTCGGGAATGTTGCGCTCCCAGGCGCCGCGCAGCGCCAGGCGTGCGCCGACGCCTTCGGCCTTCTCTGCTCGGCTGGTGGCAGCGAAGGTCGGAGCCGGCATGGCCTCCAGGGTCGCTGCGACGGCATTCATCTCCTCATCCGTCAGCGCAGCGGCTATCGGCTGCATGATCGGGTTGCTGCGCGCACCGGAACGAAAGTCTTCGAGCTGCTTGCGGCTGTAGCCCGCAGCGATTCCGGCAAGTCTCGGAAAGCCCGCCGCTGCCATTCCCATCGCATCGGCGCCATGGCAGGTCGCGCAGGCCATGGCGGCTGGGTTGGCACCCCCTTCTGCATAGATCGTCTGCCCGTCGGCGGCCTGTGCCTGCATCGTCAGCAACAACGCAGCCACGCCGGCCAGGGGCCAGTGAGTGGAGTTCATGAAAAGCGCCTCATCAGCTGTTGTGGTTATGCTGTCCGCTACCCGGCGTCGTCGCGCGACGCTCTGTTCTGTTGGCGGTATGCGGCAGCTTGTCGCATGAAAACGCTATCACATCGGCCGGGCTGACCTCTAGAAACAGAATAAGCTTAGAACTCGTTTGCATATAGCTGACGAAGTGGCCTCTGGGAGAATCACGCTGGTCGCGCACAAGGCGACGAGGTTGGCTATCCTTGCCCGCCCCCACCTCAGGATCAGCCATGAAAGATCAACTCGCCGAGCTGCTTACGCTCATCAGCTCCGGTTGCATGACCGATGAAGAAATCGCTCGGATCGCGGATGAAGCCGCCCAGGCCTATGCCGATCCGCAGGCCTTTCTGGAGGCCAATCCGGACATCAACTATGACGACAGCTTCCCCATTCCGCTGGGCGAATGGGTAGTGGTGGGCAGCCTGCCGGACACGGTGCTGTTCCAGGCAGATGACTACCAGGATCTGTTCAGCCAGATCGTCGCGTCTTTCGGCGAGAGCGTCAGCTTCGTGCTGAAGCCCAAGCAGCTCGCCAAGACCGAGCCGCTGGCCGCGCTGAACCGCATCCAGGTGCAGTTGAGCAGCCTCTATCCCGAGAAAGGCGGTTACGTGCTGGTGGATTTCAGTGAGCCGCTGGACGATGAGCTGCAGGCGGTACTGGTCTACACCTGCGACGTGTCACGGCTGCTGGAGCTGGCTGTGGACGTCGGCATCTATGCCGCGCCCGCGCTGGAAGCCCTGCGTGCCGAGACCGAACAGTAATCCGGCCCGAAGGCGAGGCTAACGCCGCTGCGTCCTGCCGCGGCGCAACGGTTCCAGCAGCGCGGACAGGCCGTTGTGGTCGATCTCGTGCATCAGCGCCAGCAGCTGGCCGAGGCTGCCTGGCGGAAAGCCGACACGGGCGAACCAGCCGAGGTAGTGGCCGGGCAGATCGGCAATCAGGCGCCCCTTGTACTTGCCATAGGGCATCGTCTGAGTGACCAGGCGTTCGAGGTCTTCGGGTTTCATCGTTCTGATGGCCAGGTGATAAGGCGCCGATACTGCCACAGGTCGCCTTCCTGCGTCCGCCCAGAGCGCAACTGCCGCGGCCTACGGAGCGGCGGTATCAAGCGTCTCTATCCGAGGCATAGAAAGGCTTGCCTGGAGCGCCCTGGACGGCGTGCAGACAATGGCTGCCAACACGGCGCCCGCCGATCTTGCCTGGAGGAATGCGATGCAAGCGCAAACAAGCCCCGCAGAACTGGATGACGCCACGCTGGCGTTCGCCGAGCATGTGTTTCATGCCGCACGCATCGGTGACAGCGTCAGGCTCGGTTACCTGCTCAGCCAGGGCATGCCGGCGGACCTGCGCAATCATGCTGGCGACAGCCTGCTGATGCTGGCCAGCTACCATGGCCGCCTTGCCGCCACCAGCGTACTGCTCGACCACGGCGCCGATGCGCAACTGGCTAACCGCCGCGGCCATACGCCGCTGGCGGGCGCCGCGTTCAAGGGTGACCTGCCGATGGTCAGGCTGCTCGTCGAGCGAGGCACCGATGTCGAAAGCCCCTGCGCAGACGGCAAGACCGCACTGATGATGGCCGCCATGTTCAATCACACCGCGATCGTCGAGTGGCTGGTGGCGCAGGGCGCCGACCTGCATGCGACCGATGCCGGAGGCACCACGCCTCTGGCGGCGGCGCGCATGATGGGTGCGAGCGAGGCAGTGGCGCTGCTGCAGCGCATCGCCGCCGCTCAAGCCTGATACGCCGTCAGCCGCGGCCGATGGGGGCGAACGCTGCGCTCGTGTGCTCGGCCAGCACTGCCGGTGCCAGCTCCACTTCCAGCCCGCGCCGGCCGGCGCTTACGTAGATGCTCGGCTGCGCCTGTGCGGAGCTGTCGATAAAGGTGCGCAGGCGCTTCTTCTGCCCCAGCGGGCTGATGCCGCCCACCAGATAGCCGGTGGCCCGCTGCGCGGCCATGGGGTCGGCCATTTCCACCTTCTTCGCCCCCGCAGCCTGGGCCAGTGCCTTCAGATCCAGCGTGCCGGCCACCGGCACCACGGCCACCAGCAGCTCGTTCTTCTCGGTGCAGGCGAGCAGCGTCTTGAACACCTGCGCGGGCTCGAGTCCCAGTTTCTCGGCGGCTTCCAGACCATAGGAGGCGGACTTCGGGTCGTGCTCGTAACTGTGCACACGATGCTCGGCGCGGGCTTTTTTCAACAGGTCGATGGCGGGTGTCATGGCTTTGTAGTGCTAATGATTGATGAATGGCGGTAACGTAACGGATCAACGTTCGGTAGTCACAAGCGCCCATGAATCATCCTCTTCTTGCACCGCTCGCGGAAGTCTACGACCTGGCCGTTGTGGGCGGCGGCATCAACGGCGCGGGAATTGCGGCAGACGCCGCAGGTCGTGGCCTGACGGTCTTCCTCTGCGAGCAGGGCGACCTGGCCGAGCACACGTCGTCGGCCAGCAGCAAGCTGATACATGGCGGGTTGCGCTACCTCGAGCATTACGAACTGCGTCTGGTGCGCGAGGCACTGGCCGAGCGCGAGGTACTGCTGGCCAAGGCGCCACACATCATTCGGCCACTGCGTTTCGTGCTGCCCTACCGACCGCACCTGCGCCCGTCCTGGATGATCCGTACCGGCCTGTTCCTCTACGACCACCTCGGCAAGCGCGAGAAGCTAGGCGCTTCGCATAGCGTGCGTTTCGGCGCCGACAGCCCACTGAAGCACGAGATCAGCCACGGCTTCGAATACGCCGACTGCTGGGTCGACGATGCCCGCCTGGTGGTGCTCAACGCCATGGCTGCCCGTGAGCAGGGCGCGCATATCCACACCCGCACCCGTTGCGTCAGCGCGCGCAGCAGCAAGGGGCTGTGGCACCTGCACCTGGAGCGCGACGACGGCAGCCGCCTTTCCATCCGGGCGCGCGCCCTGGTGAACGCCACCGGCCCCTGGGTGGCGTCCTTCTTCGATGAACAGCTTCGCCAACGCTCCCCCCACGGCATGCGCCTGATTCAGGGCAGCCACATCGTGGTGCCGAAGCTCTACGATGGGGACCATGCCTACATCCTGCAGAACGAGGATCGGCGCATCGTCTTCGTCATTCCCTATCTCGGGCAGTTCAGCCTGATCGGCACCACCGATCAGGAGTATCACGGTGACCCGACCCGGGTGCAGATCGCCGACGGCGAGATCGATTACCTGCTGGACATCGTCAATGCGCACTTCACACACCAGCTGGCCCGTGAAGACATCCGCCACAGCTACTCCGGCGTCCGCCCGCTGTGCGATGACGAGTCAGACCAACCATCGGCCATCACCCGCGACTACACCCTGACACTGAACAACGGCGGCAGCGATGCGCCCCTGCTCTCGGTGTTCGGCGGCAAGCTCACCACCTACCGCAAGCTCGCCGAAGCAGCCCTGGTGCAGCTGGCACCGCTGTTTCCGGAAATGAAAGGCGCCTGGACCCGCGGAGCGACGCTGCCCGGCGGCGAACACTTCGATGATCCATCCACTCTGGCCCATGCCCTCTGCGCCAGCTACCCATGGCTCCCCGGCCCGGTCGCCCGCCGCTGGACGAACACTTACGGCGCGCGCAGCTGGCTGCTGCTAAAGGGCACCGAGCGCATTCAGGATCTCGGCGAATGCTTCGGCGCCGGGCTGTATGCCCGCGAGGTGGATTACCTGATCGTCGAGGAATGGGCGCTTACGGTTGACGACATTCTCTGGCGCCGAACCAAGCTCGGGCTGTTCCTGCAAGCCGCCGAAACGGCACGCCTGCAGCAGTACATGGACAGCCGGACCGTCGAACGCCTGACCACCTTCGAGCACGCTGCCCAGGGCTGACGCGAGCCCCGGGCAGCGCCATCGCTCAGGCGACCTTGGCGCTTCGCGCCGCGCGCAGCTGCCGGGCCGCTGCCACCATGTTGACCAGCGCCGCCTCGGTCTCAGGCCAGCCACGGGTCTTCAGCCCGCAGTCCGGGTTCACCCAGAGTCGTTCGGCCGGAATGCACTCGGCGGCCTTCTCCAGGAGCTGCACCATTTCGGCGGTATCCGGCACGCGCGGCGAGTGGATGTCGTAGACGCCCGGGCCGATGTCATTCGGATAGTCGAAGGCACGGAACGCTTCGAGCAGCTCCATCTGCGAACGCGAGGTCTCCATGGTGATGACGTCGGCATCCATCGCCGCGATGGACTCGATCACGTCGTTGAATTCGCTGTAGCACATATGCGTGTGGATCTGCGTCTCGTCGCGCACCCCGCTGGCGCACAGGCGGAACGCCTCCACCGCCCAGTCCAGGTAGTGCCGCCACTGCTCGCGGCGCAGCGGCAGGCCTTCGCGGAACGCCGCCTCGTCGATCTGGATGATACGGATGCCAGCAGCCTCCAGGTCGCAGACCTCGTCGCGAATGGCCAGCGCCAACTGTCGCGCCTGCACCTCGCGCGGCACGTCCTCGCGGGCGAACGACCACATCAGCATGGTCACCGGACCGGTGAGCATGCCTTTCATGATCCTGTCCGTCTGCTGCTGGGCATACCGGATCCAGTCCACGGTCATCGGGCGCGGACGGCTCAGATCGCCATAGATGATCGCCGGTTTGACGCAGCGAGAGCCGTAGCTCTGCACCCAGCCAAAGCGGGTAAAGACGTAGCCTTCGAGCTGTTCGGCGAAGTACTCCACCATGTCGTTGCGCTCCGCCTCGCCATGCACCAGCACATCCAGGCCGATCTGCTCCTGCACCGCCACCGCATGGCGGATTTCGGCCTGCATCGCCTCGGTGTAGTCACCGAGCGACAACCTGCCCTGCTTGTAAGCCTGGCGCGCCAAGCGGATCGCCGGCGTCTGCGGGAACGAACCGATAGTCGTGGTAGGGAATGCCGGCAGCTGCAGCCGCGCGCGCTGCAGCTCGATGCGCGTGGCGAACACCGACGTGCGCCGACTGTCCTTGGCCTCGATAGCGGCCAGGCGTGCCTGTACCGCCGGCTTGTGGATGCGCGGCGACTGCGCGCGGGCCGCCTGGACTGCGCGGCTGCGGGCGAGCGCAGCCTGCACTTCGGCGTTCTGCGGATCGTCGATGGCCCGGGCGAGCGTGGCGACTTCCGAGCACTTCTGCACCGCAAAGGCGAGCCAGCTCTTCACTTCCTCGTCCAGCCTGTCCTCGCGCTCGAGGTCGACGGGGCTGTGCAGCAGCGAACAGGACGGCGCCAGCCACAGGCGCTCGCCCAGGCGTTCGGCCGCATGCCGTGCCACTTCGAGCGCCTTGTCCAGATCACAGCGCCAGACGTTGCGCCCGTTGACCAGCCCCAGCGACAGCACCTTGTAGGCCGGCAGGCGATCGAGAATCACCGGATACTGCTCCGGGGCGCGCACCAGGTCGATGTGCAGGCCGTCCACCGGCAGGGTTGCAGCCAGACCGAGATTGTCTTCCAGGCCGCCGAAGTAGGTGGCGACCAGCTTCTTCAGCGGCGCCCGCTGCAACAGGTTGTAGGCGCGTTCGAACGCATTCTTCCAGTCCTGCGGCAGGTCCAGCGCCAGAATTGGCTCGTCGATCTGCACCCACTCGACTCCCTGCGCCGCCAGCCGGTCCAGCACCTCGCCGTAAACCGGCAGCAGCCGGTCCAGCAACTCCAGCTTGTCGAAGGCCTGGGTCTGATCCGCCTCGCCCTTGAGCTTGCCGAGCCAGAGATAGCTCAGCGGGCCGATCAGCACTGGCTTGATGGTATGCCCCAGCGCCTTGGCCTCTTCGACCTCTTCGAAGAGCTGCGTCCAGGACAGCTGGAACTGCTGGTCGACGCTGAACTCCGGGACCAGATAGTGGTAGTTGGTATCGAACCACTTGGTCATTTCCTGAGCCTGGGCACCACCGCAGCAACTCCTGGCCACGCCGCGCGCCATGGCGAACAAGGTGTCCAGCGTCGCCTGGCCTTCGGCCGGACGGAATCGCTGCGGGATGACGCCGAACATCAAGGAATGACTCAGCACCTGGTCGTACCAGGCGAAGTCGCCCACCGGCAGCAACTCGATGCCAGCGTCGAGCTGGGCCTGCCAATGACGAGCCCGCAGTTGGCGACCGACCTGGCGCAGGCCCTGCTCGTCCAGCTCGCCTTTCCAGTACGCCTCGAGGGCCGTCTTCAATTCGCGATCCGCACCGATGCGTGGAAAGCCAAGGTTATGCGCTACAGCCATTACTCACTCCGAAATGTCGTTCTGCATGAATGCGAGGATTGTCCGCGGGCCAATCCAATGAAACAAACTCACGTAATTTCATTTCAAAGCAAGAAATATTCATGTTGAAGCATTTCGCGCGCTCAGGGCTCTAAACCAGAACTCAACCTGAAGGCGCCCTCATGAATTCCGAAACACCACCGCAGAACCTCGAACGCTTGCTGGAGCGTCTCGAGCAGGCCGGGGAGCCGGGTGAGCCGGTAAGCATCGAGTGCATGCTGCAAGCCACCGATGAGCGCAGCTTCGGTGCCCTGCTGCTGGTACCAGGCCTGCTGGTGTTCTCGCCCCTGTCGGGGATTCCCGGATTGCCCAGCGTGTTCGCGGTGATGGTTTCGCTGATCGCAATTCAGCTGCTGATCGGCCGGAAGCACTTCTGGCTACCCAAATGGCTGCTCAAGCGCAGCGCCTCGCGCAGCAAGTACGACAAGGCCATAGCCTTCCTGCATCGCATTGCCGGCTTCGTCGACCGCCTGCTCAAGCGACGGCTGACCTTCCTTACCAACGGCCTGGCGAATCGGCTGAATGCCGTGCTGTGCCTGGCAATAGCGGCCACCATGCCGCCGCTGGAGCTGATCCCGTTCGGCAACTCCACTGCCGGCGCCGCCTTGAGCGTGCTGGGGCTGGGCATGATGGCCCGCGACGGCGCGATGATCGTTGCCGCGCTGCTGTTCTTCTTTGGTCTGGCCTACATGGTTTCGCGGCTCTGGTTCTGAATGGCCCGGCCGATTGCGTAGCGGCCACTCGACAGCATCCAGATGCTGGGACACACTTGCGGGGGATGAGCGTTGCTCATCTTCTTATTCATTCAGGGACATCAGGCCTGCTGCTCGAGGCCGTGCTTACCCCGCTTCGCAAGGTAGTTCGGCATGCTGGAAATTCGCCACCTGAAGACGCTTCATGCACTGCGGGAAACCGACAGTCTCGTCGAAGCCGCCGAGCGCCTGCACCTGACCCAGTCGGCGCTCTCCCATCAGTTCAAGGAGCTGGAGGAGCGCCTCGGCCTTCAATTGTTCGTGCGCAAGACCCGCCCGGTGCGCTTCACCAGCGCCGGGTTGCGCTTGCTGCAACTGGCCGACCTGATGCTGCCGCAACTGCGCAGTGCCGAACGCGACCTCGCCCGCCTGGCCGGTGGCACGGCCGGCCGCCTGCACATGGCTATCGAATGTCACAGCTGTTTCCAGTGGCTGATGCCGACCATCGACCAGTTCCGCGACGCCTGGCCCGAAGTGGAGCTGGACCTGGCGTCCGGATTTTCCTTCGCGCCGCTGCCAGCCCTGGCCCGCGGCGATCTCGACCTGGTGGTGACCTCCGACCCGCTGGAGCTGCCGGGCATCACCTATGTGCCATTGTTCACCTACGAGGCGTTGCTCGCGGTGGCTAACCAGCACCCGCTGGCCGCGCGGCCGTACGTACGGCCAGAGGATCTGGCCAGCGAGACGCTGATCACCTATCCGGTCGAGCGGGATCGCCTGGACATCTTCACCCGCTTCCTCGAACCGGCCGATATCGAACCCGCGCAGGTGCGCACCTCGGAGCTCACCGTGATGATGATGCAGCTGGTCGCATCGGGGCGCGGGGTCTGCTGTCTGCCCAACTGGGCCCTGCACGAGTACAGCTCGCGCGGCTACGTCACCGCCAAGCGTCTCGGCGACAAGGGCCTGTTCGCCACGCTTTATGCCGGCATTCGCGCAGACATGCTCGATTCGCCGTTCATGCGCGACTTCCTGCTGACGGCCAAAGACACCTCCTTTGCCACCCTTGAAGGTGTCAGCGCCGCGCCCAAGGGTCGCTGACCCGGGCGTTCAGCGCCGCCGCGTCAGGCACAGGCAGACACCCACGGCCGCCGCCGCGATACCGCCGATCAGTAGCCAGTGCTTATCGCCATCGACCGCCGAACGCCAGCCACCGTCGATGCGCCGCTGCCCCAGCGGCGGGTGGAACAGATTGCCCGACGACGTCGGCACACGCTGTGCCCGGCCCAGGGCGAAGCCGGTGATCAGGCCGTTGAGCCGATCAAAGCCCGGTGTAAGGAAGTTCGCCAGACGCAGCAGGGTCGCGGTGGCGCCGACCGAGGTGGTGTGCCGCGGATGCAATGCCAGGCTGACCATGGCGTTGGCCACCTGACGCGGGTCGATCAGGGGTGGCGGTGGCTGCAACGAGCGTCCGGCATAGTTACCGCCGTCGCGGAAACCGGGCGTGTCGACGATGCCAGGATAGACATCGCAGATGTGCACGCCCGGCCAGGGCCCCAGCTCGCCGCGCAGCGCCTGGGACAGCCCGCGCAGGCCGAACTTGCTCGCCGAATAGGCCGCCGCGAACGGCTGCGCGACCCAGCTACCCACCGACAGCGTATTGATCAGCACACCGCGCTGCTGCTGTTTGAAATACGGCAGAACCGCATGGGCACCGCGCAGGTAGCCGAGCAGATCGGTCTGCACCACCTGCTCGTGGGCATCGAGCGGCGTCTCATCGAAGGCACCGACCGCACCGATGCCGGCGTTGTTGATCCAGACGTCGATGCGCCCTTGTCCGAACTCCGCCGCCGCGCTGGCCAGGGCTTCCACCTCATCGCTATGGGTGACGTCGGTGGGCACCACCAGCACCTCGCCACCGAGCGCGCGGCACTCGTCGGCGGTTTCCGCCAGAGCTTCGGCATCACGCGCCGCCAGCACCAGGCGCGCGCCCTGCCGTGCGAACGCCTGGGCCGCGGCGCGACCAATGCCACTGGAGGCGCCGGTCAGCACCACCAGGGCGCCGTGGAGATTTGCATGGGCCATCGTCGTTCCTCCCTCCGCAGTCGTCTGTAGCTAAGCTGACAACCGCGGCGGGACGATCATTCCCGCCGATGGTCGGCGCAGCGGCCGTTCGGCTTCAGGCCTGCGCCACAGTGCCGGCCGCTTCGTCCGCCCAGGGGTCGTAGGTGCCGAAGCTCCACAGATGCCCTTCCGGGTCGCGGCAGCTGAAACCGCGACCGCCGTAATCCTCGTCCTTGAGATCGATGACGATTTCCGCGCCAGCGGCCTTGGCCTGGGCATAAAGCGCATCGGCGCTGTTGACGATCACATAGAGGCCCTGGGTAGCAGCACCGCCGATCTCGTCCGGTTGCCGCAGCAGCCGTCCATATTCGGAATCGATCACCGGTGCCACCATCACCATGCCGTTGCCGAAGGCCAGCTGCGCGTGGGTGATGCCCACCTGCTCATCGCGATACTGGCGTTGGCATTCGAAGCCGAAGGCCTGGCCCAGCCAATCGATGGCGGCGGCGACATCGCGATAGCGCAGGCAGGGGATCAGCGTCGCGCAGGTGTGCTTGCTCTGATTTGACATACGCAGCTCCCGTCGTGGATTGCCGATCGGCAACCTTCCCCTGTTGAGAACCGTACCGGGCCGTGCAATTCCCTCAGATGCGCTCGCTCAGGCCCAGACGTATCCCCAGGCCGATGAGGATCGAGCCCAGCGCGCGGTCGAGCCATTGGCTCACCGCGGGATTGCTGCGCAGCGCCGTGGTCGCCCGCGCGGCCAGCAGCACCAGCGCACATTCGACGACGATCGCCACCACCACGACCAGCACGCCCAGCACCAGCAGCTGCAGCGGTACGGCGCCGTGCTCGGGGCGCACGAACTGCGGCAGGAAGGCCATGAAGAAGATCGCCGCCTTGGGGTTCAGCAGGTCGACCAGAACGCCCTGTCGATAGGCCTTCCAGGCCGACGCCTGCGGCACTGCCTTGGGCATCAGCGTTCCGCCGGCACCGGCCGAGCGCAGCGCCTGGAAGCCCAGGTAGAGCAGATAGGCCGCACCGACGTACTTGACCACAGTGAACGCCATCGCCGACGTTGCCAGGATCGCCGAAATACCCAGCGCGGCGAACACCACGTGCACCAGCGCCCCGCTGCAAACGCCGCACGCGGAAATGATGCCGATGCGCCGGCCGCCGCTGAGCGTTCGCGAAAACACGTAGAGCAGATCCGGGCCGGGCGACAGGTTGAGCGCCAGCGCAGCCGAAAAGAACACCATCCAGAAAAAGGGATCGCTCATCGCAGGTCTCCATCTGCCAACCGCATCAGCGTAGGAACTTCACTGCAGCCGCGCCAGTAGAAAATCACCCGCCCCTCTTCGTCGGAAAGCTGACACGAATTTCAACTTTTGACTTTTTTTTGTCGCAAAGCTGAACTACTTTCAGTTGCGCGTGGATGCTTAAGCCCACGCGTCCAGGACTCCCCTTCAACATTCAGCAAAGGACATGCGAATGAAAGACGACGTCGTGCCGGCCTATCAGCCCAACTCCCCCCGTGTACTGCTGCTTTCGGCCAGCAGCTCGCTCAACAGCACCCTGCGGCAGCATCTGTACGATTGCCCCGACTGGACCCTCAGCCACGCCTCGGCACCGCGCGGCGAGGTCGAGGCAGCGCTGGTGCTGCTCGACGTGGGGAGCTACGACCGCGACACCAACGTTCACCTGCTCAGGCACATCGGCGACACGCCGGTCGCGCTGGTCAATGCGCAGCCGGACCAGGCGCGCCGGCTGGTCGAAACCCACCCCTGGATCCGTGGCGTGTTCTACCGCGCCACCCCGCGCACCATCTTCGTTCGCGGCATCCGCACGCTGCTCACCGGCGGCGACTGGCTGCCACGGGAGCTGATGGAGGCACTGCTGTCACGCTACCGGCAGCTGAGCAGCGCCAATCAGGTGATCGATGAGCTGACGCTGCGGGAGAAGCAGATTCTCGCCCTCGCCGGGCAGGGTCTTTCCAATGCGGAGATCGGCGAGAAGCTGCACCTGAGCATCCATACCATCAAGAGCCATGTGCACAACGCTCTGCGCAAACTGGGCGCGAGCAACCGTGCCCAGGGCGCCTCGCTGGTACTCGCCCACGTCAGCGAGGCGGTGTCGTGAAACGCACCGGCGCGCTGCTTCTGCTGCTGGTGGGCCTGACGGCCCAGGCAGACGAAGCCGAGCTGCAGGGTTTCATCACCAACAACACGATTTCCCGCTCCGGTCACGAGTTCTACCTGCGCTTCTGCGAGCGCCTGAACGACATCAGCGGCCTGGACTTCAACCTTGCCATCAAGGAGAGGCCCTCGGCCCGCTGGGGCGTTCTGGTCTGGGTCGAGCACGAGAACCAAACGCTGTACCGACGCTTTCTGCAGCCCAATGTGGCGGACATGAAGGAGCCGGCCTATGAGGCGGCCGACTTCGTGGTTGAGGAAATCAATCGGCGAAAGATCGAAGCGCTGTTCGAAGACAACATTGACATGGCCAAGGACGAATTATGAAACCGCACACCCACAAGCCCCTCGGCATGCTGCTCGGCGGCCTGCTGCTCAGTGCCGGCGCCAACGCCACCGAGCTGGTCTATACCCCGGTCAATCCATCCTTCGGTGGCAGCCCGCTCAACGGTGCCTGGCTGCTGGGCAATGCCCAGGCGCAGAACAACAAGAAGGATCCGGATGCGCTGGATCGTTCCACGCTGTTCGGTAACCAGTCCGCGCTGGATCGCTTCACCAGCCAGCTGGAGTCGCGCCTGCTGGGCGACCTGCTCAGTGGCGTGAGCAGCGGCAAGACCGGCACCGTGACCACCGACGATTTCATCGTGCGCGTCTACAACGGCGACGCCGGCATGCTCATCGTGGAAATCACCGACCGCCTCACCGGAGAAATGTCCGAAATCATCGTCGGGCAGAACTGACCCCAAGGAGAAACAAAGGCCATGAGAAGCCTATTCGTAGCCATAGGGATGATGGCGTTACTTCAGGGCTGCAGCATTCGCGAGCCCCTGCCTGCCGACCAGCATCCGCCCACGCTGACCCCACGCACCTCCACCTACGAGGATCTGCTGGCGCTGCCGCGCCCGAAAGGCCCGCTGGTGGCTGCGGTGTACGGTTTTCGCGACCAGACCGGGCAGTACAAACCGACCCCTGCCAGCTCCTTCTCCACCGCGGTGACCCAGGGCGCGGCCAGCATGCTGGTCGATGCCATGCAGGCCAGCGGCTGGTTCGTGGTGCTCGAGCGCGAAGGCCTGCAGAACGTGCTGACCGAGCGCAAGATCATTCGTGCCTCCCAGGCCAAGCCGGATGTCGCGCCCAACATCCAGTCCGAACTGCCCTCGCTGCTGGCAGCGAACATCATCATGGAGGGCGCCATCGTCGCCTACGAAACCAACGTGCGCAGCGGCGGCCAGGGCGCACGCTACCTGGGCATCGGCGTCTCGCAGGAGTATCGCGTCGACCAGGTGACGGTGAACCTGCGGGCCATCGACGTGCGCAGCGGGCGAGTGCTGTCCAACGTGATGACCACCAAGACGATCTTCTCCATCGGCCGCAGCGCCAACGTCTACAAGTTCATCGAGTTCAAGGAACTGCTGGAAGCCGAGGCAGGCTACACCACCAACGAGCCCGCGCAGCTGTGCGTGCTCTCCGCCATCGAGGCTGCCGTCGCCCACCTGATCGCTCAGGGCGTCGAACGCCGTCTCTGGCAGACCGCCGAAGGCAACGGCAGCGAGCACCCTGCGCTGAGCAAGTACCTGAGCAAGCTGAACTGACACACACCGGCCGGCGCAACGCCGGCCGGTGCTCCGTCGCCAGCGGCCCCTGGCGACAGCCCCGATCATGCAACCGACACCGCGCTGCCGCCGCGGTGTTTTTTCGCGTCCACGTAAACACCTCTTGCGCACCAACAGACAACACTTTCAATCGTTGGATGGATGTTTTCTGCACTGAATCGAGGCAAACATGTCGGCATCTGAGCTCGATCAGGACAGGACGCCCATGAAACGCTCGCAACGGATTGCGCATGACCTGCTGTTGCCCATGATTCTCCTGCTGGCCGCTTACGGCCATGCCGACGTCGCCATTCCGGGCGATCTGGCCCCGAATGAACTCGTTCCTTCCGCCATTCACTCATCCGCTTTCGCTCTGGCTGCCAGCGGCGCGCAGGGTGCGCTCGCGGTCGTACAGCGGGCCGGCCAAGGCATGACCGGACGCATCGCCCAGAGCGGCGCGGAGCTGGAGGCCTACATCTTTCAGAACGGCTACGCCAACAGCGCCTCGATCGAACAGATCGGCCAGGGCAACGCGGCGCTGATCAGCCAGGACGGCTTCGGCAACGAGGCCCAGATCGAACAGACCGGCGCGGACAACCGTGCCGCCATCGCACAGCAGGGCTCGAGCAATCGCGCCCTCATCGAACAGACCGGCAGCGGGCACAGCAGCAATGTCAGCCAGAGCGGCCGCGGTCTGACGGTAGTGGTTCGCCAGTACCGCTAATCCCAGGGAAATACCGCTGTACTTAAAACATCCATGGAGTGACAAAAATGTTTAAGTTCAAACCTCTTGTAGCAGCCATCCTGACTGTCGCCACTGCCCAGGCTTTCGCGGCCAACAACACCTCCGAGCAGGACCAGCTGGGCATCAACAATGTCGCGCAAGTGCTGCAAAGCGGCGGTTCGGGCAACCTGGCCAAGCAGGGCCAGAGCGGCTTCGGCAACCAGGCGACGGTCGAGCAGAGCCACTCGCGGGAGACGACCGCAACGCAGTCCCAGGCTGGCAACTACAACGTCGCCGATGCCCAGCAGAGCGCCACCGCGCTGACCGCCGCTACGCAGAACCAGCGCGGCTGGGGCAATGACGCAACGGTCGAACAGACCGGTACCTACAAGACCGGCGCCACGCAGAACCAGAACGGTATTCACAACGTTGCCGAAACCTTCCAGACCGGCACCACGACCAGCAGCGCTACCACCGAGCAGACCGGCAAGCACAACTATGGTCTGATCACCCAGAGCGCTGCGATCAATAGCCAGGGCAAGCTGGTACAGGACGGCGAACTGAACAATGCCAGCATCACCCAGACCGCCAGCTGGGGCGACCGCGCCCTTGTCGACCAGCAGGGCACCGACAACGATGCGCATGTCACTCAGGTCGCCAGCATCGGCTCCATCGCGGAAGTCGAGCAGGTCGGCTGGCGCAACGACGCCATGGTTTCCCAGACCGGCCACCAGCACGAGGCCTACATGCTGTCGGATGGCAACAACAACCGGGTGGACATCGACCAGAGCGGCAATGCGCAGAACGCCTTTGCGCTGCAGTACGGCAACGGCAACGATTCGCGCATCACACAGAGCAACAGCCCGTTCGGCGGCAACAACACCGCGACCACCGAGCAGTTCGGCACAGCCAACGAGGCCGACATCAACCAGCACGGCCGCAATCAGACCGCCAAGACCATCCAGCACGGCGGGCTCAACGTCGCCTCGGTGGATCAGCAGGGTCGCGGAAACGAACTGCACTTCCAGCAGGATGGCGTCGGCAACGAGCTGAACGCGGTGCAGAACGGCAGCGACAATGAAATCGTCGGCGTCAGCCATGGCTGGCACAACAGCAGCGACATCGAGCAGACCGGCGGCGACAACCTGGCCACCGTGCGTCAGGAAGGCACCCTGAACGAGCTGATGCTGACCCAGAGTGGCTACGACCATCTGGCCAAGGTCACTCAGCACGGCTTCGCCAACGACGCCCTGGTCAGCCAGGCCGGCTACGGCAACGCTGCCTACATCAACCAGAACGGCACCAACAACAGCGCGCTGGTCACCCAGCACTGAGTTGGCGCTCACCGACTGCCGGCCTCGCGCCGGCAGTCGCACGCCTGCATCCCACCTTTCTCATCGCCCGACCGCCGTGCGGCTGCACCGTTTCGGTCGAAACCCTGGCGATCCGCCATCGCCCTCGCCCCAAACTGAAGCAAGCTGACGCATCGGTCAGGTCATCCCTGCCCGACAATCAGCTGCGCGGAAGCCTGGCCGCGCGCTTCCTGGATTCAATCGCCACAAAATAACCTTTCAAATCATCTAGTTAACCTTACGCTACAACCGCAATCCGTGATTGGCGCGGCGCTTGCTATGGGACCAAAGCCTGACCGCTTGGACAACTTACAAGCTCACTCAAATGCCAATACGGAGACACACTCAATGAAGCGCAGCCTGACCACCGCAGCCCTCGCGGCCGGGTTCATCCTCAGTAGCCAAGCCATGGCCAGCCCCATGCTCTGGCAGAACAACAGCCTTACCTACCTCTACGGCAAGAACTTCGCCGTGGACTCCGCCGGCGGCAAGGAAGGCGATATCCAGCAGACCATCACCTTCGAACATGCCAGCGGCTGGACCTGGGGGGACATGTTCCTGTTCGTCGACAATAAGTGGTACAACGGCATCTCCGGCAGCGACGGCCATACCTACTACGGCGAGTTCAGCCCACGCCTCTCGCTGGGCAAGATCAGCGGCGCCGACCTGTCCTTCGGCCCGGTCAAGGACGTGCTGATCTCGGCGACCTACGAGCGCGGCGAAGGCCGCAACCGCAACTATCTGCTCGGCCCGGCGGTGGATCTGGCGATCCCCGGCTTCGATCGCTTCGCCCTGAACACCTACTACCGCAAGCCCGACGGCATCACCGGCAAGCCGAGCGGCCAGTGGCAGATCACCCCGACCTGGGCCATGACCTTCCCGGTCGGCAAGTCGGACATCCTCTTCGATGGCTACATCGACTGGGTCGTCAACGACAAGAAGAACGGCAACACCGAGCTGAAGAAGAACTTCCACTTCAACCCGCAGATCAAGTACGACCTCGGCAAGGCGCTGGACTACACGCCCGGCAAGCTCTACGTCGGTATCGAATACGACTACTGGTCGAACAAGTACGGCATCGAGGACACCGATGCCTTCAACACCGACAACAACGTCACCAACTTCATCGTCAAGGCGCATTTCTGATGCGCCCGCCGCCCGGACAACGGGCGGCACCTTGCCGTGTCAGTCGCGTTCGCTTCAACAAGCGCAACGGCTGCTCGCGCAACGAAACTCGTGCAGAATCAGCCCAGTCAGCTAACCACCGCCCTGCTTCGGTGGGCCTGAACCGCAGGGTGGGCTTCAGCCCACCGAAACGGTAACGGCCGCCTGCCGGGCTAACGCTCACACCGAAGGCCGACTGCCCGCGCGCTCACGGATAGGGAACATGGACAAGAACAACGCACCGCCGCCGCTCTACACCGCCCAAGGCAAGCCTGCCGGCCGCATTCGCCAGAAGAATGAGGAAACCATCCTCGCCGCGGCCGCCGAGGAGTTCGCCCGCTACGGTTTCAAGGGCACCAGCATGAACGCCATCGCCAGCCGCGCCGGGCTGCCCAAGGCCAACGTGCACTATTACTTCAACAGCAAGCTGGGGCTGTACGTGGAGGTCATGCGGCACATCCTCGAACTCTGGGATACCGCCTTCGACGACCTCACCGTGGACGACGACCCGGCCACCGCCCTGGCCGAGTACATCCGCATCAAGATGGAATTCTCGCGGCGCCATCCGCAAGCCTCGAAGATCTTCGCCATGGAAGTCATCAGCGGCTGCGAATGCCTGTCCGAGCACTTCAACCAGGACTATCGCAACTGGTTCCGCGGCCGCGCCGCGGTATTCGACGCCTGGATCGCCGCCGGCAAGATGGACCCGGTCGACCCCATGCACCTGATCTTCCTGATCTGGGCCGGAACGCAGCACTACGCCGACTTCTCCGACCAGATCCGCCGCATCAACGGCAAGCGGATGACCCGCGCGGACTTCACCCTTGCCAGCGACAACCTGATCGCCATCATCCTCAAGGGCTGCGGGCTCAAGCCACCGGCAGCGGAGCGCTGAAGGCTTGGCCCGCAAGCTGCGCATCCACTCGCCGGCCATCCATTATTTCGACATGGTGCGCCGCTGCCAGTCGATCCGCGAAGCCTCGCGCCGGCTCAACGTTGCCTCCTCGGCGGTCAATCGGCAGATTCTCAAGCTCGAAGACGAGGTCGGCACGCCGCTGTTCGAGCGACTGCCCGGCGGCCTGCGCCTGACCGCCGCTGGCGAGATCTTCGCCCGCCACGTCATCGTCGTACTGCAGGACACCGAGCGTGTGCGCTCCGAACTGGACGCGCTACAGGGCCTGCGCACCGGCCACGTGGAAATCGCCACGGTATCCGGCGTCACCACCGATCTGCTGCCCGGCGTGCTGGAACAGCTGCGTGAGCGTTATCCGCGCGTCACGGTCGGCGTAACCAGCCTCGGCTCGCAGGCCATTCCCGACGCGGTGACCAGCGGCCAGGCGGATATCGGTCTGGCCTTCGCCCTGCCGCGTACCGCCGACCTGCAGCAGCTGGGCGTCGGTCATTTCCGTCTGGGCGCCATCGTCGCGCCGGGGCATCCACTGGCCGAACGCCGGGACGTCAGCTTCGCCACCTGCGCCGAGTACCCGCTGATCCTGGCCAAGAGCGACCTTTCCATCCATCACCTGCTGGCGCCGCTGCTCGCACGCACTCGCCCGCGGCACAAGGCGCCGCTGGAAACCAGTTCGGTGGAGCTGGCCCTGCAGATGGCCAAGCGCGGCGCCGGCGTCGCCTTCCAGACACGCATCGGCATCGAGGCCGAGCTGGTCAACGGCACCCTGGTGCACGTTCCGCTGAACGACGGCGGCTCGGTATTCAGCGACCTCGGCGTGTACGTGCGCAGTTCGCGTTACCTGCCGGTCGCGGTGGACGCCTTTGTCCGCGCACTGAGCGAGGAAATCGCCATCCGCGAAGCGGCGCAAGGCACCTCCTCGTCCCGCACAGCGCCGCAGCAGCGCTGAACGTTCCGCCCTGGATGCCGCTCTATTGAGCGAACCCACTGCTCAGGAGCGTTCTTGATGGCTTCCCGTCTGCTCGCCGTACCGGCTGCCCTGCTTTTCTCGCTCGCGTCCTACTCCTGTCTTGCCGCCGACGGCACCCCGCTGGGCTGGGTGGAGCGCGGCCAGATACTGCCCGAGCACGTCACGGTTAAATTCAAGCTGGACACCGGTGCCCTGACCTCGTCCATGCATGCCGAAGACCTCGACTACTTCGAAAAGGACGGCGACAAGTGGGTCCGCTTCGATCTGGACCTCAAGGACGTGGAGCAAGACAAGCTGGTCAAGTCGCGCATCGAGCGCAAGCTGCAGCGCGAGCTGACCGTGCGCGGCGCCGGCGGCAAGGAAGATCGGCCGGTGGTGCTGATGAAGGTCTGCGTCGGCGATCGTCTGCTCGAAGAGGAGTTCTCTCTGAGAGACCGCGACGAGATGAACTACCCGGTGCTGCTGGGCCGGCGCACCCTGGAAAAGCTCGGGCCGGTGGACTCGGCACGCACCTTCACCATCGAGCCCAGCTGTGCGGAAGTTGCCGAGCGCTGAACAGGCCTGAGCCCTAGTCCCGCGCCACGAACAACAACGCCTTGAGCCCGCTCTCAGGACTGATGTCCGGAAACTCCGGCGGGTTTTCCAGGCGTTCGGAAAAACGCAGCTGCGGCGCTTCGGCGGCCATGCCCTGGATCAGGAAGTCGGTGCCGGTATCAGGGTCGTTGACGCAGGCCAGCACCTGGCCGCCTGGGTTCAGCAGCTCAGGCAGGCGGCGCAGGATCTTCTGGTAGTCGCGGGTCAGCGCGAAGCTGCCCTTCTGGAAGGACGGCGGGTCGATGATGATCAGGTCGTAGGGTCCGAGCTTGCGGACCTTGCCCCAGGACTTGAACAGCTCGTGGCCGAGAAAGCTGACCCGACTGATCTCATGGCCGTTCAGGCGGTGGTTCTCGCGCCCCCGGGTCAGCGCCGCGCTGGCCATGTCCAGGTTGACCACATGCTCGGCGCCGCCGGCGATCGCCGCGACCGAGAAACCGCAGGTGTAGGCGAACAGGTTGAGCACGCGCTTGCCGCGCGCATGCTCCTGTACCCAGCGGCGCCCATAGCGCATGTCGAGGAACAGCCCATTGTTCTGCTTGCGGCCCAGATCCAGCTTGTAGTCCAGGCCGTTCTCACTGATCCGCCACTCCGCGGGCACGTCGCCGAACAGTGCCTCGGTCGGCGCCTCAGGCAGGTAGCGGTGCTGTAGCAGGAGATGCTGAACCTGCCGCTGCTGCCATGCCGAGGACTCGGCCAGCGCCCGCAGCATCCGCTTCAGCGCCTCCAGCTCCGCCGCACCGGGGTCGCGAAACACTGCCACCAGCAACACACCCTGCAGCCAGTCGACGGTCAGCTGTTCCAGCCCCGGATAGCAGCGGCCCCGCCCATGAAACAGCCGCCGTGTCTCCTCGGGCGCGGCGGCCAGGGCGTCGAGCAGGTGTCGTTCGAGGATCGCGAGGGGGGCGGTGGTCATGGGACGGGCATCTTGGCAGCGGGCCGTGCATTCTAAACGGCGTAGCCGTCTGGGAGCATGCCCGCGTGGCGTTTGCTTGGCCGGCAAGAACCGGCTCGTCAGGCGGCGGAAACTATGCGCGACGGCCAATTGCCCAATCTAGCGTCAGCGAACACTGGCATCGCACTCTTCTGCCGAGCCCTATCGGTCCACGTTAAGGACACCCGATGAAGCATCCAAAACTCATCCACCACGGCGCTCGCGAAGGCGTGACCGGCTCGTGTCATCAATTGTGGATGGACGAAAACAGCAGCGTACTGATCGACTGCGGGCAATTTCAGGGCGACGACGAAGCGGGGCACGAAGATGAGCTGGCGCTGGATTTCTCCGTCGAGGGTGTCAAGGCGCTGATCGTGACGCACGTGCACATCGACCATGTCGGGCGTATCCCGAACCTGCTGGCAGCGGGCTTCGACGGGCCGATCCTGTGCAGCGAACCGTCCGCCCGGCTGCTGCCGATCGTACTGGAGGATGCCTTCCGGCTCTCCATCAGCCGTGACCAGGACCAACTGGAGCGCTACCTCAAGGTCGTCGAGCAACGCATCATCGCCCTGCCCTACGATCACTGGTTCACCCTCAACGAAACCGACGGCCGCGCGTGCAAGGTACGCCTGCAGCCGGCGGGGCATGTGCTGGGTTCGGCCTACGTCGAGCTGGAGCTCAGCGAGGGCTCCGACGTCCAGCGCGTGGTATTCAGCGGCGACCTGGGCGCGCCACATTCACCGCTGCTGCCGGACCTGGTACCGCCCGAGCGCGCCGATCTGCTGATTCTCGAAAGCACCTATGGCGACCGCCGCCACGAGGATCGCGCGCACCGCCGCGAGCGGTTGCAGGCTGCCATCGAGCGGGCTCTGGCCGACCAGGGCACGGTGCTCATTCCCTCGTTCAGTATCGGCCGAACGCAGGAGCTGCTGTTCGAGCTGGAGGAAATCCTCCACGAGAAGCGCGAAGCGGCCGAAGCCAGCGGCACGCCTGTCGAAGCGCCAGAACAGGCCAGGGATGGCGACCCCGATATCGACTGGCCGCAGCTTCCCATCATCCTCGACTCGCCGCTCGCCAGCCGCTTCACTGCCACGTACAAGGAGTTGCAAGGCTACTGGGACGAAGACGCCCGTCATCGCCTGGAGGAAGGCCGCAAGCCGCTGTCGTTCAAGCAGCTCATCACCGTCGACAGCCATGACGAACACATGCGCATCGTCGAACACCTCGCACAGACCGCACGCCCGGCCATCGTCATCGCCGGCAACGGCATGTGCTCGGGCGGACGCATCGTCAATTACCTCAAGGCCATGCTGGGGGACCCGCGACACAACGTGGTGTTCGTCGGCTACCAGGGCAAGGGCACGCCGGGACGGGACATACAGACCTACGGGCCGGACGGCGGCTTCGTCGATCTGGACGCAGAGCGCATCGACATCCGCGCCGGCATCGACAGCGTCGGTGGCTATTCCGCCCACGCCGACCAGGCGGACCTGGTGGGCTTCGTCACTCGCATGCAGCATTGGCCGAGCGAGGTCCGCCTGATCCACGGCGAGGACCAGGCCAAGCAGCGCCTGGCCAAGGTGCTCCGCGAGCGCTACGAGCAGGCCAGCCGGCAAGGCCGGGTGGTTATTCCATGAGGCCCGCGAGCCCCATCCTCATGGCTGATCCCGATGCGTGACAGCTGGCCACCGGGCAGCATGCCTGCGCGAAGCCAGCTACAGTGCAAGTTCACGTCAAACCCAAGCGAGGGGCCCATGCTCAATCATGTAATGGTCGGTTCGAATGACATAGAACGGTCGAAGCGCTTCTACGATGCCGTGCTCGGCGTACTCGGCGCAGGCGAGCCGATGCGCAACACGGCGCCGTCCGGGCACACCCGCCTGTTCTACCGTCACGACGGCAGCCTGTTCGGTGTCACCGAGCCCATCAACGGTGAGGAAGCGACCGTCGCCAATGGCGGCACGATTGGTTTCAAGTGCAGCTCGGCCGAACAGGTCAAGGCTTTTCACGACGTAGGCGTCGCCCATGGCGGCACCACCTGTGAGGAGCCGCCGGGGCTGCGCGAGACCAGTCTCGGCGCGCTGCACCTCAGCTATGTAAGGGACCCTGACGGCAACAAGCTGTGCGCTATCTATCGCCCGCAGTAACCTTCCTCTGCTTCAACGCCGCCCCTGTGCGGCGTTGATCCTGCGCTCGCATCGGCGCGCCTCCAGCGACACGCTCACTGGCTTTGCAGTGCCTCGCGCTGTTTGCGTACCTCATCGGCGCTGACTGCCGGGGCCGCATTGCCCCAGCTGTTGCGCACATAGGTAAGCACGTCGGCGATGTTCTCATCCGAGAGATTCCATGCGAACGACGGCATGGCCGGCCCGGTGGGTGCCGCGTCCGTTGTGCCGGCGCGATTGCCGGCAAGTACCACGCGAATCATCGATACCGCATCGCGCGCATTGACAAGCGGGGCATTGGCCAGCTTGGGAAACAGCGTCGGAATGCCTTCTCCGTCCGGTGTATGGCAAGCCGAGCAGCGATCCTCATAGAGACTACGTCCGGCTGTCATGATCGGATCGTTAGCGCCCAGCGGCTCGGGCTTCTCGTGCTCGTGGTCCAGGCTCTTGAGATAAACCGCGACGGCCTTCAGGTCCGCATCGCGCCAGTACTGGGTGGATTTCTCCACCGCCTCGGCCATCGGCCCCGAGGCTATGTCGTAGCGGTTGGCGCCGGTCTTGAGGTATTGCACGATGTCGTCCTCGGTCCACTCGGCCAGGCCGACATGCGCCGTGTTGGAGATATTCGGCGCCATCCAGCCCTGCAGCTCCCCGCCTTTGAGTGTGCCATCGCGCCTGTCTCCGCCGATAAGGTTCTTCGGCGTGTGGCAACTGCCGCAATGCCCTAGCCCCTGCACCAAGTACGCGCCGCGGTTCCATTGCTCACTCTTCTCCGCGTCAGGCTCGAACTCTCCCTCGGTGAAGTTGAGCCAGTTCCAGGCCTTCATGCTCAGGCGCACATTGAAGGGGAACGGCAGCTGGTTGGTTTCCACCTCGTTCTGCACCGGCTCCACGGTGCGCAGGTAGGCCCAGAGCGCCAGGTTGTCCTCGCGCGTGACCTTCGTATACGCGGCATAGGGCATGGCCGGATAGAGCTGCTTGCCGTTGCGCCCGTGGCCGCGGGCCATGGTGTTCTGGAAGTCTTCGAAGGTCCAGCGGCCGATACCGGTTGCCGGATCTGGGGTGATGTTGGCGCCCAGCAGTTCGCCGAATGGCGTCTCGATGGCCACGCCTCCGGAAAAAAGCGGCTTGCCCGGCGACGTGTGACAGGCAGTGCAATCGCCGAGCGTGGCGATGTAGCGACCTTTTTCCACCAGTTCGTAGCCGTCCGGCGCGGTGACGGCATGGGCGCTGGCGCTCATCGCGGCGAGCAACGCAAGGCCGGTGTTCAGGTGAGGCTTCATACGCTGATCATCTCCCCAGGACGTTTGAGGTAGTAGGTCCGGATCGCGTGTGCTGCCTTGAATGCCAGTGCGCCAACGGTACCCGTTGGGTTGTAGCCGGGGTTCTGCGGGAAGGCCGATGCGCCGACCACGAACAGGTTCGGTACATTCCAGACCTGCAGGTGCTTGTTTACCGAACTGGTTGAAGGATCAGCCCCCATGACGAAACCACCTACCACGTGCGAGGACTGATAGGACGTATTGGACCAAGGGCCTTTGCGCGGGCTGGCAAACATCAATTTCGGGTTCAGCGCCCTGGCGATCTCGGCCGTCTTGTCGGTGACATACTGCGCCATGCGCAGGTCGTTGTCGGTGAAGTTGAAGGTAATCCGTAGCAGTGGTCGGCCGTGCGGATCGGTGTAGCTCGGGTCCAGCGACAGGTAGTTGTTGCGGGTGCTGTAGTTGCTCGCTTCGCAACCGATGGACATGCTGTTGGCGTAGTACTGCACCGTCGCCTTCTTCCACTCCGAGCCCCACTTGGGCGTGCCAGGCGGTACCGGGCGGGAGTTGATGGGCGCTGCGCCAATGGGCGTCACCCGCGTGCTGCCGCCGCCGACGAAGCCCAGCCCGGAATGGTCGAAGTTGTCGTTGTTGAAGTCATCGATGCCCATGCCGATGGCGCCGCCACCGATGAAAGGGTTGAAGTTCTTGTCATCGAAGAACAGCTGCACGCTGTTGGCCGTCTGGTAGGCGTAGTTGCGCCCGGTGGTACCGGTGTTGCTCAGCGGGTCGTAGGGCTGGCCGATGCCGGAGAGCAGCATCAAGCGTACGTTTTCGAAGGTGAACGCGGCGACCACGACGATATCCGCCGGCTGTTCCCATCGGTCGCCGTTGGCATCTACATAGACGATGCCGGTGGCGCGCTTGCCGGTGCTGTCCTTCGTTACCTCGAGCACTTCGCAATGGGTCTTGGCGGTGAAATTGGGCATGCGTGCCAGCGATGGCAGCACGTTGACGATGGCACTTGCCTTGGAATAGTTGGCGCAGCCGTAGTTGGTGCAGAACCCGCAGAAGGTGCATGGTCCCATCGTCACGCCGTACTGGTTGGTATAGGCCTGCGAAGCCAACGCCGATGGCACCGGGAACGGCGTGTAGCCCATGTCACGTGCGGCATCGGCGAACAGTACGGGCGCGAAGGTCTGCTTGGTCGGCGGGTTGGGGTACTCCCTGGACCGCGCGCCCTCGAACGGATTGCCACCGTCGACGACCTTGCCTCCGATGTTGCCGGCCTTGCCGGACACCCCGGCCACACGCTCGAAGGCATCGTAGTGCGGCTCCATCTCTTCCCAGGTAGTGCCCCAGTCCTGCAGGGCCAGCCCTTCGATGGACGCTTCGCCGTAACGCTCGACCAGATGGCTCCTGAGGCGAAACTCCTCCGGTTGAAAGCGAAAGGTGATGCCGGCCCAGTGGTTACCCGCCCCACCGGTGCCGTTGCCGGGATGGAAAGAGCCCCAAGTGCGCATCGGCAGTGCGGTTTCGCTTGGCTTGTTGCGCATCGTGCAGGTGTTCTGGCGGGTGCGCAGCATCAGCTCCTGGCGAATCACGTAGCGCAGCTCGTCGGTCACCGACGCGATATTGAAGTCGCTTGCGGTATCACGCCAGGCACCCCGCTCGAACCCCATGACCGTCAGGCCCTCATCGGCGAGTTCTTTGGCGATGATCGACCCAGCCCAGCCGAGCCCTACCACAACGACGTCGGTCGCAGGCAGTTTCCTGGTCATATTGCTCATCCTTTATGACTCCAGGAGGAGCTGCCAATGATCGACAGCGGTATCAGATCCAGCTTCTCGTTATGCCGGTCGATGTAGGGGCGATAGTCGTAACGGGCACCGGGGAAGCCGAGCATCTTCCAGCTGACCATGTCGCGATTGCCGCCGTAGATTGGGTCGGCGAAGAACCCCTCCATGGCGTTTTGCAGAATCTGTTCGAAGAACACCTCCGACTCGATGCCTTCGAAGGCGATATCGCCACTCTCCATCTTCCTGAGCACCTCATCGCGCTGGTCACCTTCCAGCTCGCTGAAACGCTTGCCGAACGTCGCCTGGCAATGCCTGCCCAGCTGTTCGATACCGACCCGGTAGCGCTCGGCAGGCACCAAGTCCGAGGGCGGTTCGACGCCAGGCACAAACGGACCATGCTGATAGAGCCGCTCATAGCGGCCATAGTGGCTGGCCAGCTGGCGGTCGATGAACACCGCGCATCCCGCCTCCTTGCCACTGGCCGAAAGGTCGTCGGCAGGGATCAGGCGCTCGACGATCGCCTCCACCTCGCGGGCCTCCTCGAGCGTGAAAAACTGCCAACCCTTGGCCTCGTAGTGCAGCGGGCCGTTATGGTCGAAGGGCAGCCACTGCGGTACGCCATTAATGGTGACGGCTTTTGCGGTCGCGGCGACGCCGGCCGCCACCGTGGCGGCCGATGCGGTCAGCAGCTTGCGCCGGGTCAATCCGTTGGGAGGATTTGTAGGCATCTCGACTCCTTATGAACCAATGGATTGGGGTCATGCGGTTCGGGAAGCTCCACCGAAAGACGGTCCTGATCGATTGCCCTGCGGAGCATGCTGACCCGCCGTGCCGAATTGGACTGCCCCCGGGATGCGCACGTAGCTGCAAAAACTTCGCAACAAAATAAAGCGCCATGCCCACGGAACCCTTGTCCACAACTCGGACAGCCAGACGCCGAATGACGTTCAAAACGAATAGCTAGAGCGGTTGCAGGCACCGACTGGAAGGATCGGGGCAGCCGACTCGAGCTGAGCCTTTTTGGTATTTCCTAAGGGTGAGCGGGACAAGCGCTATGCCGAGTTGGCCGTCTGACACTGCATGACGGGATAGATAGGTGGTTGGAAATGCTGAACGTCGATGCGCCGCGGCCCCATGCGGCGCATCACGTGTCAAAACGCGGCTGCGATCCCTCCTCCGCGGCCTGCCTCGCCTGTCAGGGCCTGACGACCATCCCGACGCCGCGCCCACGCGGGTCAGACCCCGTCTGCAGACGTCTGCCATCGACGCGAATCGCCTGGATGTCACCCATCAACCAGCCCTGATCTTCCAGCGTATAGCCCATGGCTTCCAGCGCTTGCGCCACCTCTCCGGTCAGCGGCGCGTGGGCGTCGTAGTAGATCGTGTCCTTGGGCAACAGCTGGTGGTGCACCCGCTGCGCGGCCACGGCTTTTTCCAGCGGCAGGCCGAAGTCGTAAACGTTGTTCAGCACCTGGAAGATCGAGGTGAAGATGCGCGAGCCGCCGGGTGTACCCAGCACCAGGCTGACCTTGCCGTCGCGGGTGACGATGCTCGGGCTCATGGACGACAGCATGCGCTTGCCGGGTTCGATGGCGTTGGCGTCGCTGCCGACCACGCCGAAGGCATTGGCCACACCTGGCTTGGCACTGAAGTCGTCCATTTCGTCGTTGAGCAAGAAGCCGGCACCCTTGACCACCACGCCGCTGCCGTAGTCCAGGTTGAGGGTGTAGGTGTTGCTCACCGCGTTGCCGTCGGCATCGACGATGGAGAAGTGCGTGGTCTGATGGCTCTCCAGGCCCGGTCGTACCTTCTCCGTTGCGGAGATGGCCGTAGGGTTGATCTCGGCGGCGCGCTGCGCGAGGTATTCAGGCGAGGTCAGCCGCTTTACCGGTACATCGGAAAAGTCCGGATCGCCCAGGTAGTCCGCGCGATCAGCAAACACGCGCTTCTCGATCTCCGCCAGCAGATGGATGTAGCGCGCCGAGTTCAGCTCGACACCCTCGAAGTCGGCGGCACGGCGCTCCTTGATGCCGATCAGCTGGGCCAGGGCGATGCCGCCGGAACTGGGCAGAGGCGCGGTGTACAGGCTGTTGCCACGCCAGTCGATGCGCATCGGCTCACGCCATTTGACGCGATAGTCGGCCAGGTCTTGCTGGGTGATCAGCCCGCCATCGCGCTCCATCTGCGCGACCAGCAATGCGGCGGTCTTGCCTTTGTAGAAGTCGTCCGGCCCCTGGTCGGCGATGCGTTCCAGCGTCTCGGCCAGCTCCGCCTGGCGAAAGGTCGCACCTGGACGCATGCTGCCGAAGTAGTCCTCGAAGTTGGTCGTACCGTTGAACAGGCCGATGGCGTCCTCGCGATACTGGAATTGCTGGTCGGCCACCGTGAAGCCTTCACGGGCATAACCGACTGCCGGGGTGATGAGTTCACTCCAGGGCAACTTGCCGAAGCGCTGGTGGGCTTCCCACATACCCAACACCGTGCCAGGCACGCCGGCTGCCCGGGCGCCCACCAGGCTGAGGTTCTCGATCACCTCGCCCTGATCATCCAGAAACATGGTCTTACTGGCGGCCTTCGGCGCGACTTCCCGGTAGTCCAGGAAATACGGCTTGCCGTCCATGTACAGGGTCATGAAACCGCCGCCGCCGATATTGCCCGCCTCGGGATAGGTGACGGCCAGGGTAAAGGCGGTCGCCACCGCCGCGTCCACCGCGTTGCCGCCATTCTTCAGGACCTGGGCGGCCACCTTGGCGCTGTATTCATCGGGAGCGGCAACCGCCCCGCCTTCCAGAAGCGCACCGTAGGCCACGGAGCTCGTCGCGACGATTGCCGCCAGAGTGAACTGGGTGATGTGTAGCAAGCGCATCGTAGTCATCCTTATTGTCGTGATCGCGCCGCCCCGACATCGCTCGGAGCGGGCACTTATCCAACATAGACGACCGTGATGCCGCCGTACCGCTTGGCCGCCGCACGGCAGCGGCGTCAGATTTCCAGACAGATCTTGCCGAAGTGCTGGTTGCTTTCCTGGTAACGGAACGCCTCGACGATCTCGTCCAGCGCAAACCGCTTGTCGATCACCGGACGGATGCCATTGGCATCGATGGCACGGATCATTTCCTGCTGCTGCGTGCGGCTGCCCACCAGCACGCCCTGCAAGCGCAACTGACGCACCAGTGCCGGCACCAGCTGCAGCTCGCCGGCAATGCCGGTAAGAATGCCGATCACCGAGATATGCCCGCCGATGCGCGCCGCAACCATCGACTGCGCCAGCGTCGCCGGCCCGCCGACCTCGATCACATGGTCCACGCCGCGGCCATCGGTCAGCTCGCGCACCGTCTCGCCCCAGGCGGGTGTCGTTCGGTAGTTGATCAGGTGGTCGGCGCCCATCTCCCGCAGGCGCTCCAGCTTGGCGTCGCTGGACGAGGTGGCGATGACCGTGGCGCCGGCCATCTTGGCGAACTGCAGGGCGAAGATCGACACGCCGCCGGTACCCTGGATCAACACGCTGTCGCCGGGCTTGAGCTTGCCGTCGGCCATCAGCGCACGCCAGGCAGTGAGGCCGGCGGTGGTCAGGGTCGACGCCTCGGCATGACTGTAGCCCTTGGGCGCATGGGTGAACGAGGTGGCGCGGGCGGTGACCATTTCGCGGGCATAGCCATCGACACCGTCGCCCGGCACCGTGGCGAAGCCTTCCACCAGCGGCTCGCCGGCCAGCCAGTCGGGGAAGAAGGTGCTGACTACCGCGTCGCCAACGGCAAATTCAGTCACGCCGGAACCCACCGCCACCACTTCACCGGCGCCATCGGCCATGGGAATGCGCGGCTCGCTGGGCCCCCACATGCCGCTCACCACCGCGAAGTCGTGGTAGTTCAGCGAGTTGGCGCGCAGCCGCACGGTGATCTCGCCGGCCTCGGGCCGGGCGGCCTCGCTGGTGCCGACGATGACCCGCTCATAACCGCCGCCGGGCTGTACGAATATGGCTTTGTGGCTCATGAACACTTCTCCGCTACGGGTTGACCTGCCAGGGCAGCGGCCAGCATCGGCATCGTTCGAGTCATCGAAGCCGCCCCGGGAATGGCGGACAGCATAGCCAATCCTGCATCGGCATGACCGCCACGAACTTACCTCGATTGCCATCGTCGAAAGCGCGTCCACCCTGCTACGGCTCGTCCGACGCAGCCTCAGCAGACGATCCAGTGCCGCCCCGGAACCGCCCATGCCCGAGCTCCAACGCCTCCGCCATTCCACAGCCCTGCGCCTGGCCATTGCCGCGGCGCTGATGAGCATCACTGCACCCTGCTTCGCCGAAGTCACCGAGAGCCAGCTCGCCGAGCGAGATGCCGAGAACAAGCGGGTGACCGCCGAGCTCATGGCCAAGCCCAACGAGCTGACCCAGCCGCTGCAGAGCAAGTACAACCACATCATCACCTACGGGCAATCGCTGGCCTCCGCCGCCGAGGGCTGGCCGGCGCTGTCCGTCGCGCCACGCTACGACAACCTGATGCTCGGCCAGTCACCACGCTCGGCAGCCTTCAGCGGCGCGTCGTTCAAGCCGGTGGGCGAAGCGGCCTTCACGCCGTTGCGCGCCGTGGTGCAGCAGAAGAGCAACGCGGCCGTGGTGCTCGATGCGGAGAAGGTCAGCAAGCTCGCGCCGCAGGCGCAGGAAGAAGGCGAATCGGTGGAAGTCGGCGCGCTGAACATGGCACGTCGGCTGTACCTGCATCACCTCGGCCGCGACACCGATCCGGAGCACCTGTTCGTCGCCAGCAATGCCTCGACCTCGGGTCGCTCCATTGCCCAGCTCTCGAAAAGCGGCGGCACCAACGAATACCTGCGCGTGACCCAGGCCGTCGATCAGGCCAAGGCGCTGGCCGACGCGCAACAGGCCAGCTACAGCATCAGCGCGTTCTTCTGGCTGCAGGGCGAGTACGACTATTCCCACACCAACGGCGGCAAGAACGACAAGGACTACTACAAGACCAAGCTGCGCCAGCTGCGCGACGACCTCTACGCCGACACCGCCAAGGCCATCGCCGGGCAGGAAAAGATGCCAGCCTTCTTCAGCTACCAGACCGACGCCAAATCCTCGGTCAAGGACGGTTCGCTCGCGGTCGGCATGGCGCAATGGGAACTGGCTCAGGAAGAGCCCGGCTGGTACCTGGTCGGGCCGGTCTACCCCTACACCGACAAGGGCGTGCACCTCTCGGCGAACGGCTATCGCTGGTTCGGCCAGATGCTCGGCAAGGTCTACCACCGCGTTGTCATCGAGCGTAAGGGCTGGACCCCGCTCGCGCCGCGTCAGGCCACGCTGGACGGCCGCGACGTGCTGATCGATTACCACGTGCCGCACCCACCGCTGACGTTCGACCAGCCGTACCTCGGCCATCAGGCCCGCGATGTGAAGAACAAGGGGTTCGTGCTGCGTGACGACAGGGGCGAAGTGCCCATCGAAGCCGTCGACATCGTCGCCGACACCGTCGTGCGCCTGCGCGCCGGTCGCGACTTCAGCGGTCAGCCACGCATCAGCTATGCGGGCCACCAGGTCGGCGGCGCCGGCCAGCTGCGCGACAGCGACCCGATGCGCGCCGACGCCACCTACGAATACCTGCCCGACCTGATGCCTGCCGAAGCCAACATCAAGGCACTGGTGCACCAGCCCTACCCGCTGCACAACTGGAGCATCGCGTTCGATATCGAGGTGGCGGGCCAACCGGGCACCGAGCGCGAGGAAGGCTGACGCACGTCAGATCGGCGCCTCGATCCCCAGCAGGCGCATGCGCCGATACATCGTCGGCCGCGAAACGCCGAGTTCGCGCGCCGCGGCACTGATGTTCCAGCGATGGCGACGCAGCGTCTCACGCAGGGCCGCGGCCGACTCGGGTTCCGGCTCCGCCTCGGCTTGCCGACCGCGGGCAAGAATGCGCGGCAGGCATTCATCCGGCAGATCCTGCACGGTGATCTCGTCCCCCTCGCACGTTGCCAGCGCGTACTGCAGCACGTTACGCAGCTCGCGAATGTTGCCTGGCCAGGGATAGGCCAAGAGCGCGCTTATCGCATCACCACGCAGGTGCGGGTTGCCCGGTCGACCCTCGGCCAACTCGGCGAAGACGCGGTCGATCAGGAACGCCTTGTCCGCCCGCTCACGTAACGGCGGCAGCTTCAGCGACGCGCCATTCAGCCGGTAGAACAGATCCTCGCGAAACGCCCCGCTCTCCACCATCTGCCGCAGGTCGCGGTGGCTGGCCGCAATCACGCGGATGTCCACCTTCACCGGCCGCTCGGCGCCCAGCGGCGTCACTTCCTGCTCGGCCAGCACGCGCAGCAGGCGAGTCTGCAGGTGCAGCGGCATGTCGCCGATCTCGTCGAGGAACAAGGTGCCGCCGTCGGCCTGCTGGATCAGGCCCCGCATACCCTTGCTGCGCGCGCCAGTGAAGGTACCCGGGGCGTAGCCGAACAGCTCGCTCTCGATCAGCGATTCGGGCATCGCGCCGCAGTTGATTGCCACGAACGGCTTGCTGCGTCGGCTGCCGCTTTCATGCAGCGCCTTGGCCAGGCGTTCCTTGCCGGTACCGGTCTCGCCATTGAGCAACACGTTCAGCGGCTCGCTGCACAGCCGGTGCGCGCGAGCGAGCATCTTGCGCATGGCCGGGTCATCGTCGGCCAGCGCATCCAGTGGCGAATGCCCGGCTGGCGAGCTGCGCTCCGCCGCTACCGGCACACGACGGCGCGGCTCCATCAGCGCCGCGAAGAACAGCTGATGGCGATGGGTGCGAAACGCGCGTACCTGATCGTGGCTGGCGTAGGGAATGCTCAGCACGTCCGCCAGTTCGCAGTCGAACAGCTGATCGACATGCACCTGGTTCGAGGTACCGAACGGGCCGGACAGTGCCAGCCCATGTTCGGCCAACAGTCCGCGCGCAGCCGTGTTGCCAGCCAGCAGCTCGCCCAGATCGCCCAGCGCCAGCAGGTAGCGACGGTTGATCAGCACGAACTCCCGCGAGCCGTCGAAACAGAGGATCGGCCGGTCGCGATACAGGCGCAGGAAGTAGGCGTCCTCGATCATCCGCGCGTACTGCTTGACCAGCTGCAGGGCAAAGGTCTGCGAATCCTTGGACGGCGGCGAATGCAGCGCCGAGATGTCCAGCACCGCCAGCAGTTGCCCCTGGGGGTTGAACATCGGCACCGCCGTGCAGGTGAGGTTGGTATGCCAGACGCTGAAGTGATCGTGCTGATGACACGTCAGCGCCTGCTGTTCCTTGATGCAGGTGCCGACCGCGCAGGTGCCGGCGTGGTCCTCGCCCCAGTCCGAGCCCAGATACAGGCCGGTCTTGCGATGCGCTTTCTCGTCCGCCGGATCGCCGAGAAACTGCACGGCGATGCCGCGGTTGTCGGTCAGCAGAATCACGTAGCCCAGCTCGGCCACCTGCCGGTAGAGCTGTTCCACGCCCGCACGGGCCACGTTGATCAGCTCGTCTGCCTGGTCCTGGTGCTCGCGCAGAACCTGCCGCGGCACGAAGCGCGCCTCGGACGGACGCGCCGGGTCCAGACCGTAGTCGTGCACACAGCGGCGCCAGGAGCGCGCAATGATCGGATCGCGGTCAGCGGAAAGATGCGGCGCGTTGGCCAGCGTCAGCACCGCGTCGATATGGCTCACGGGCCCGGAGAACAGGTTCATGCATCCTCCTCGAAGCGCTCGCAGCGGATGGCAACGGGCACCTCAGCGAAACGCTTTATTGTTATGAATTGTAAGGAAGGATAACTCATTGAACCGCCAGGACCAGCCTGAACTTTGGAAGCATGCCTGCTTGGCCGTTTCAAATATTAGCCGCACGTTGTAAAGCGCTTTACAACGCTTTACAGGTGTAAAGCGCAACTTGCGTTACACCACCGTTACGACTATCCACTTCAAACAAGATAAATCCTTTAATTTCAGAGAGATAGATAAATAAATATTCATACATGAAAGTTGGCATGACCCCTGCTGATCACCCTATGCGGAACAAACTCTTCGCATAACAAGATCGCCAGCTGCCTGCTCCCCTCAGCGCTGTTGGTAATAATCAGGAGCTACTGTCATGCACGATTCAGCTCGTCCGCACGGCACGCTAAACCGTCGACGTTTTCTTTCTCTGTCCAGCCAGTCGCTGCTGGCGTTGAGCCTGAGCCAGTTGATCCCGGTGAACCTGCTCGCCGAGGAGCGGCAGGCGGAACTGCCTGACGGTCTGCTGCGCATGGGTCGCGACATCTTCCCCCACGATTTCATCAGCGATCGCCACTACGTACAGCCCCTGCTCGACCTGGCGGAACAGGAGCCGGCGCTGATCGGCGGCGGGCTCGACGAGCTGCAGCGACAGGCACTCAAGGCCCACGGCAAGCGCTTCGAACAGCTGGACGAAGCCGAACGCGTGGCGCTGCTCAGCGACATCGAGAACACCCCGTTTTTCAAGGCGGTGCGCAGCAGCCTGATGTTCGGCCTGTACGACAACAAGACGCTATTCCCGCTGTTCGGCTACGAGGGCTCGTCGTGGGAATACGGCGGCTACGTCAACCGCGGCTTCGACGATCTCAACTGGCTCTGAGCCAGGGCGCCTCGCGGCGCGACAACAAGAACAAGAGAGGGATACCCCATGGCAACTTTTGCCCAGGACGACGATGGCGTCGTGGTGATCATCGGCTCCGGCGCTGGCGGCGGCACGCTGGCCAACGCGCTGGCCAAACAGAAGATTCGCAGCGTGGTGCTCGAGGCGGGCAAGCGGCACACGCTGGAGGACATCGAGAACGACGAGTGGGCGATGTTCAAGAAGATCTCCTGGCTCGACAAACGCATCGCCGCCGGCGACTGGCACCTGGCCGAGAACAACCCCAACCTGCCGGCCTGGATCGTCAAGGGCGTCGGCGGCAGCACCGTGCACTGGGCCGGCATCGCCCTGCGCTTCCGTGATTTCGAATTCAAGATGCGGAGCATCAACGGCGACATCGCCGGAGCCAACCTGCTGGACTGGCCGGTGACCCTGGAAGAAATGGCGCCCTGGTACGAGAAGGCCGAGAAGCACATGGGCGTGACCGGCCCCAGCACCGGCATGGCCTATCACCCCTGGCACAACTCCTTCAAGGTGCTGGCCACCGGCGCCAAGCGGGTCGGCTACAAGGAGATTCTCTCCGGGCCGATGGCCATCAACACCGAGCCCTACGACGACCGCGCCGCCTGCCAGCAGATCGGCTTCTGCATGCAGGGCTGCAAGATGGGCGCGAAGTGGTCGACGCTCTACACCGACATTCCCCGCGCCGAAGCCAGTGGGTATTGCGAGGTGCGGCCGCAGTCGATGGTGCTGCGCATCGAACACGACGCCAAGGGCAAGGTGAACGGCGTGGTCTACGCCGACGCCCAGGGCACCATCCAGCGGCAGAAGGCCCGGGTGGTCTGCGTGGCGGGCAATTCCATCGAGTCGCCGCGCCTGCTGCTCAACTCCGCTTCCTCGATGTTCCCCGACGGGCTGGCCAACTCCTCCGGCCAGGTCGGCAGGAACTACATGACCCACACCACCGCGGGCATCTTCGCGGTGATGCCCAAGCCGGTGAACATGCACCGCGGCACTACCTGCGCCGGGGTGATCTCCGACGAGTCGTACAACGATCCGTCGCGCGGCTTCGTCGGCGGTTACCGGCTGGAAATCCTCGCCCTCGGCCTGCCGTTCCTGTCCGCCTTCCTCGACCCGACGCCCAAGGGCTGGGGCCGCCAGTTCGCCTCGCGGATGGAAAAGTACAACCACATGTCCGGCGTCTGGCTGTGCGGCGAAGACCTGCCGCTGGAAAGCAACCGCATCACCCTGCACGCCAACGAGAAGGACCAGTACGGCCTGCCGATCCCGGTGGTGACCAAGAGCGATCACCCCATGGATGCCGCCATGCGCAAGCACGGCGTCGCCGCCACCGCCAAGTGTTACGAGGCCGCCGGCGCCACTGACGTGATCGAGCTGCCGCCCTACCCGGCCAGCCACAACATGGGCACCAACCGCATGAGCGCCAAGGCCCGTGACGGCGTGGTGAACAAGTGGGGCCAGAGCCACGACATCCCCAACCTGTTCGTTTCCGACGGCAGCCAGTTCACCACCAGCGGCGGCCAGAACCCCACCCTCACCATCGTCGCGCTGGCCCTGCGCCAGGCCGAGCAGATCGGCCGGCTGCTCAACGAACGCGCGATCTGACCACCACTACAAGGGAGTCGACCATGACCCAGCCCAACAACTCGCAGCGCCTGTGGATGTACGAGCAGATGCTGACCAGCCGCTACATGGAGGAATCCATCGAGCGCATCTACATGGAAGGCAAGACGCCAGTGTTCAACATGGCCAAAGGGCCGATTCCCGGCGAGATGCACCTCTCCAACGGCCAGGAGCCCTGCGCGGTAGGCGTCTGTGCGCACCTCGAGGCCGGCGACATCGTCACCGCCACCCACCGCCCGCACCACATCGCCGTGGCCAAGGGCGTCGACCTCAACGAGATGATGGCCGAGATCTTCGGCAAGGCCACCGGGCTTTCCGGCGGCCGCGGCGGCCATATGCACCTGTTCGATGGCCGGGTGAATTTCTCCTGCTCGGGGATCATCGCCGAAGGCATGGGGCCGGCCGTCGGCGCCGCATTGTCGCGGCAGATGCAGGGCAAGCCCGGGGTGGCCGTCTCCTTCATCGGCGAGGGTGCGGCCAACCAGGGCGCCTTCCACGAAACGCTGAACCTCGCCGCGCTGTGGAAGCTGCCGGTGGTGTTCGTCATCGAGGACAACGCCTGGGGCATCTCGGTGGCCAAGGCCAGCGCCACCTGCATCAAGCAGCACCACGTGCGCGCCGCGGCCTACGGAATGCCCGGTGTGTTCGTCGAGAGCAACGACCCGGACGGCGTGTTCCGCGCGGCCGGCGAAGCCATCGAGCGCGCCCGTGCCGGTGGCGGCCCGACCCTCATCGAGATCGAGACCTACCGCCTGGCCGGCCACTTCATGGGCGACGGCGAAACCTACCGCCCCGAGGGCGAGAAGGACGGCCTGATGAAAAAGGACCCGATTCCCGGCTACCGCCAGCGCCTGATCGACGAAGGCGTGATGAGCGAGGCCCAGGCCCAAGACATCGAAGCCCGCGCCCGTGGCCGCATCGATGAAGCGGTGCAGTTCGCCCGCGAAAGCCCCTATCCACGCCCCGAAGAGGCGCTCGAGCACGTGTTCGTGTGAACCGATCCGAACAACACGAGGAACACCTGATGAACAGCCAAGCCACCATGACCGCCGCCGTCTGGCACGGTCGCAAGGACATCCGCCTGGAACAGGTGCCGCTGCCCGGCGCGCCACAACCAGGCTGGGTGCAGATCCGCGTGCACTGGTGCGGCATCTGCGGTTCCGACCTGCATGAGTACCTCGCCGGCCCGGTGTTCATCCCGGTGGACGCGCCCCACCCGCTCACCGGCATCAAGGGCCAGTGCATCCTCGGCCACGAGTTCTGCGGTGAGATCGTCGCCACCGGTGACGGCGTTGAGGGTTACGCACCGGGCGACAAGGTCGCCGCCGATGCCTGCCAGCACTGCGGCCAGTGCCGTTTCTGCAAGACCGGCCAGTACAACCTCTGCGAGCAGCTGGCCTTCACGGGCCTGATGAACAACGGCGCTTTCGCCGAGTTGGTCAACGTACCCGCCGAGCTGCTCTACCGCCTGCCCGAAGGCTTTCCGCTGGAGGCCGGCGCGCTGATCGAACCGTTGGCGGTCGGCATGCACGCGGTGAAGAAGGCCGGCAGCCTGCTCGGCGAAACGGTTGTGGTGGTCGGCGCCGGCACCATCGGCCTGTGCACCATCATGTGCGCCAAGGCCGCCGGCGCCGGCCAGGTGATCGCCCTGGAAATGTCCGCTGCGCGCAAGGCCAAGGCGCTGGAAGTCGGCGCCACGCGGGTCATCGACCCCAGCGAGTGCGACGCCATCGCCGAGATCAAGGCGCTCACCGGCGGCTACGGCGCCGACACCTCCTTCGAGTGCATCGGCCACAAGGCCACCGCCAAGCTCGCCCTCGACGTGATCCGCAAGGCCGGTCGCTGCGTGATGGTGGGCATCTTCGAGGAGCCCTCGGAATTCAACTTCTTCGAGATCGTCGCCACCGAGAAACAGGTGATCGGCTCGCTCGCCTATGCAGGGGAGTTCGCCGACGTCATCGCCCTGATCGCCGACGGGCGCATGGACGTGACCCCGCTGATCACCGGCCGCATCGGCCTGGACAACATCCTCGCGCAGGGCTTCGAGGAGCTGGCCAATCACAAGGACCGCAACGTCAAGATCATCGTCAGCCCCAGCACGCTGGCCGGCTGAGCAGGAGACCACCATGACCACAGCAGTAAAGGAAAGAAAACTCACCGTCGCCCGCGCCATGGCCGAAGCCGTGGCGCAGGAGATGCGCCTGGACCCGAAGGTGTTCGTGATGGGCGAGGACATCGGCCAGCTCGGCGGTGTGTTCGGCAACACCCGTGGCCTTTATGAAGAGTTCGGCAAGGCGCGCATCCGCGACACGCCGATCTCCGAAACGGCCTTCATCGGTGCCGCGGTGGGCGCCGCTTCGGACGGCATGCGGCCGATCGTCGAGCTGATGTTCGTCGACTTCTTCGGCGTCTGCATGGACGCCATCTACAACCTGATGGCCAAGAACACCTACTTCTCCGGCGGCAAGGTGCCGGTGCCGATGGTGCTGATGGCCTCCACCGGCGCCGGCTACTCGGACGCCGCCCAGCATTCGCAGTGCCTCTACGGCACCTTCGCCCACCTGCCGGGCATGAAGGTGGTGGTGCCGAGCAACGCCTACGACGCCAAGGGCCTGATGACCGCCGCCATCCGCGACGACAACCCGGTGGTCTACCTCTTCCACAAGGCGCTGCAGGGCATGGGCTGGCTGGGCACCGAGAAAGGCGCCACCGTGCCGGTACCGGACGAGCCCTACATCGTCGAGATCGGTAAGGCGAAGACGGTGCGCGAGGGCCGAGACGTCAGCCTGGTCAGCCTCGGCGCCGGGGTGCATCACGCCCTGCGCGCCGCCACGCTGCTGGAAAAGGATGGCGTCAGTGCGGAGGTCATCGACCTGCGCAGTCTGGTGCCGCTGGACCGCGAACACGTCATCGCCTCGGTGCGCAAGACCGGCCGACTGATCGTGATCGACGAGGACTACCACAGCTTCGGCGTCAGCGGCGAAATCATCGCCAGCGTCGTCGAGCACGACATCGGCATGCTCAAGGCACGCCCGCAACGGGTGGCCTTCCCCGACATCCCCATCCCCTTCACCCCGGTCATGGAGCAATGGGCGCTGCCCAATGCGGACAAGATCGTGGCCGCCTATCACGCCCTGAACAAGGAATGACCCCATGAGTAACCCAACCCCCATCGTGATCGCGGACGACCTCTGGGAAGGTGACGCCGAAGCGGTGATCACCTCCTGGCTGGTGAGCGACGGCGCCGAAGTCGCCGCCGGTGACCTGGTCGCCGAGATCATGTCGGAAAAGGCCCAGTTCGAGATCGAAGCGCCGGTGGCCGGCGTGCTGAAGATCCTCGAAGACGAAGACGCGGTGATCGCCAAGGGCGCAGTCATCGCCCAGGTGGAATAGCCATGACACAACTGGAAAACCTGTCCGGCGCACTGCCCCCCGAGCGGGTGCCACTCAAGGGCATGCGCAAGATGATCGCGGCGAAGATGCTCGAGAGCCTGCAGACCACCGCCCAGCTGACCCACCATGCCGAATGCCGGCTGGATGCGCTCAAGGCCCACCGCGCCGAACTCAAGGCGGCTGGCAGTGCGGTGTCGGTGCAGGACCTCGTGCTGCTCAAGGTGATCGAAACGCTCAAGGCGCATCCCGGCCTGAACGCCACCCTGGCCGACGAGGTGATCCACCACCATGCGGCGGTGCATCTCGGCCTGGCCATCCCCCTGCCCGGCGACCTGCTGGTGGCACCGGCGCTGTTCAACGCCGAACAGCTCGACGGCGAAGAGCTGTGCCAGGCGCGCAAGGCGCTGGTGGAAAAGGCCTTGGCCAGCAAGCTGTCGGTCAAGGAGCTGACCGGCGCCACTTTCACCGTGTCCAACCTGGGGTTGTCGCGGGTGCACCACTTCACCCCGGTGCTCAACCCGCCGCAGGTGGCCATCCTCGGCATCGGCGGCGTGCAACGTCGGCTGGAGCTGAGCGCGAGCGGTGCGCTGGTGGAGGTCGAATGGCTGGGCCTGTCGCTGACCTTCGACCATCGCGCAGTGAACGGCGCGCCGGCAGCGGACTTCCTCGACGACCTGTGCCGGCGCATCGAGGAGGGTGCGGCATGAACGGCATCGCCCGCTTCAGTGTAGCGGCCGGCCTGAATGCCGAACGTGCCCTGCTGCAGCGCGTCTGCGATGGCCTGTTCGACTGCCAGCTGCTGCTCTGGCGCCCGACCGGCCAGGCGCTGGTGATGCCCGGCAGCTTCGAGCGCCGCCCCGGTTTCGCCCTGGCCAGCCAACGCTGCGCGGCGCAGGGCTGGCCGATCCTGCTGCGAGACACCGGTGGCGAGCCAGTGCCGCAGTCGCCTGCCGTGCTCAATATCGCCCTCGCCTGCGCGCTGCCCATCGAAGACGAGGCCGGCAAGCGCATCGTCATTGCCTACGAGCGACTGCTCGATCCGCTGGCGCTGTGGCTCGCCGAGCATGGTTTGCGGGCCGGAGTCGGCGCGGTTCCGGGTGCCTTCTGCGACGGCCGCTACAACCTCACGCTGGAAGGCCGCAAGCTGGCCGGCACAGCGCAACGCTGGCGGCGCAGCCGTGATGGCCGCCCGGCGGTGCTCGCCCATGCGGCGGTGCTGATGGACGACTGGCGCGAACCGATGGCCGACATCGTCAACCGCTTCTATCACGCCTGCGCCAGCGACCTGCGCTGCGCGGCCGACAGTCATCTGGCGCTCGGTGAGCGTCTTCCAGGCGCCTGGAGCGAAGCCGAGTCGCTGTCCGACCGCTATCAACGTGTGCTGGCCTGGCAAGGCCTGGAACTCGGCGCCCGCCCCTTGCCCTGCCCGGCCACAGGCACGGTCGCCGGTCCACCCTCCCCCGTGCTTTGAACAACACCACGGCCACCAACCGGTCCGGCCATGCATCGGAGGAAACCCCATGAGCTATTCCACCCCCGACCCGCCCGGCCAGCGCGGGTATCCAACACTTCGCCCTGCCCAGTCCAGGCGAAGCGGTGACCGTATTCCGAGGAGCCTCACCCAGCAGGGGCACAACGGCCCCAACACTGGCAACCAGAGCGCAATGATGCCGGCCAGAAGTTATAGAAGTTTGAATAAAGATTTCGAAAAGCCGTGATAGGTGCATGTTGTTTCGCGCCATTACGGGGGCTCATACCGGAATCGACTTAATAACAAAAGAAATGCCAGAAGAGCTTTATCCATAAATGCTCGTTGTACCCACGCACGCCTGAAACCCTAAACAAGGAAATAATAAAAATGAAATTCAAACAGTCACACCTAAGGGTTCACCTGATGATGGCCGCCTCGCTTTTTGCGATCACGCCGCTGCATGCATCAGACAGAATCATCACAGACAAGGAATTGTCCGATGAATCAAATACCGCTGATTGGCTGGCGTATGGGCGAACGCATTCCGAACAACGGTTCAGCCCGCTCAAGGACATCAACGTAGATAATGTCAGCCAACTCAAACCTGAATGGTATGCGCCGCTAGCTGACCGCTCAGATATGGTCGGAACGCCCTTGGTGGTCGATGGCGTCATGTACTATGTGGGCGAAATGAACAGAACGCGCGCGTTCGATGCACGCACGGGGAAAAAGCTTTGGGAATACGATCCGCAAGTTTCCAAAGAAATCCTCGACAACAATATGAAGAAGGTCTTCTGGAAGCATAACCGGGGACTTTCAACCTACGGCGACAAGTTGTTCATTGCCACCTGGGACGGCCGCCTGATTGCAATCAACCGAAAGGACGGCAAGGAAGTCTGGCAGACCCGTACATTCGATCACGACCAGCCGTTGAATATCACCGGCCATCCCAAGGCCTTCGACGGCAAGGTATTCGTCGGCAATGGCGGAACCGAACTTGGCCCGATGCGTGGGTATGTAACTGCCTACGATGCCGAAACCGGCAAACAGGTCTGGCGTTTCTATATCGTTCCAGGCAATCCTGCCGATGGATTCGAGGACGCCGCCCAGGAGATGGCGGCCAAGACCTGGAGTGGCCGGTGGTGGGAGAACGGCGGCGGCGGTAATGCCTGGCACGGCTGGACGTACGACGCCAAGTACAACCAGCTCATCTTTGGTACAGGTAACGGCGGCCCTTGGAACATCAAGGTGCGTAGCCCGGAGGGTGGCGACAACCTGTTCCTGTGCTCTGTGGTGGCGGTGGATGCGGATACAGGCGAATACAAGTGGCATGTCCAGACTGCCCCGGGTGACACCTGGGACTACAACTCGAACATGGACATCGTGCTGGCCGATCTGCAAATAGACGGCAAGGATGTTGACGCCGTACTGCACGCCCCCAAAAACGGCTTCTTCTATACGATCGACCGTTCGAACGGCAAGGTACTGTCCGCGGAGAAATTCGCCGATGCCAACTGGTCAACCAGGTACGACCTGAAAGAGCAGCGCCATATCGTTGCTGACGACGCCAGGTATCCCGACGGCGAGAAGAATATCTACCCATCGGCATTCGGTGCGCACTCATGGCACGCGATGTCCTATAACCCCGAGCTGAATCTTGCCTTTATCCCCACCAACCATCTAGGCAACACCTTCAAGGACGACGGTAAAAATACGAAGCCTGGCCATAAGATGGCGAGCCACAAACTCTATCTGGGGCTGACCGGTTGGGAATTGACCAAGGACCCGCACGAGTCACGGGGCTCGTTGCAGGCCTGGGACCCGGTCAAGAACAAGCGCGTGTGGCAAGTAAATCAGAAGAGTCCTTGGGGCGGCGGTACCTTGACCACGGCCGGCAACCTGGTTTTCCAGGGCGAGCCCGATGGCCTGTTCAAAGCTTATGACGCACGCACCGGTGAAGAACTCTGGTCCTATGACGTCGGCCTCGGTATCTCCGCGCCACCGATCACTTACAAGTTGGATGGCAAGCAGATGGTGTCCCTGCTGGTGGGCCCTGGTGGTGCATTGGCCTCCAACTTCGGCGGCTCAGGCGAACTGGGTTTTGAAAGCCATGGCTGGAAATATGGTGCGCATGAGCGCCGCATCATGACCTTCTCGCTTGACGGAAAAGCGGTCGTTCCAGAACAGCCTGCGCCGCAACTCGCCAAGCCGATCATCGATGAGAAGTTTGAAGTCGATGCCGAAAAGGCCGAGACGGGCGCGGGTGTCTATGCGGAAAACCTCTGCGTTGGGTGCCACGGCGCCGGGGCTGTTGCGGGCATGAAGGCACCCGATCTGCGGGAGTCGCCGATCTTGCTCACAGGCAGCGAAAAAGCGTTTGAGAGCGTGGTGCGCGGTGGAGCATTGCTCGTCAATGGCATGCCCAAGTTCCCGGATCTGACCGATGCAGAGCTGGAAAGCATTCGCCATTTCGTGCGCAGGCAAGCACACGACGGGGTGAAGTCTGGCGGCGGCCATTAGGCCGGCAACCTTTGATCGCCAACCAGACAGTTGAACCGGTAACGCCTGAATAGCCAGGCGTTACCACTGAGCAGAAACGCACGCGAATACCGTGAATGCCCACTCCCATGGCGGCTAACGGTATTCGCGGCACCCGCACCGTTACATCCCAAAGGATCAGAACAATGACAACAAGCCTGCGCTGCGGCAGCGGCCTTCTCGTCGCCTGCCTGCTCACTTCTGCCCAAGCGGCCGAGTACTCACCCGACCAGTTTCTCTTCGGCGACTGGAACGGCGCCCGCACCCGTCTGCACGAGGCCGGGGTCGACCTGCAAATCACCTACGTCAACGAACTGGCCCGCAACACCCAGGGCGGCGGCGACCATACCGGCACTTACGCCGACCAGCTGATGTTCGATGCGGCGCTGGACCTGGACAAATTGCTCGGCTGGTCCGGCGCTGGTCTGCACTTCACGCTGACCAACCGCAACGGCGAGAACCTCAACGCCGAAGCGGACCTCGGCGTGCTCCTGCAACCGCAGGAAATCTACGGCTACGGCAGCGCGACCCGGCTGGTGCAGCTCTACTACCAGCAGGCGCTGCTGGACGACCGCCTGCTGGTCAAGCTCGGCCGCCTGCCCATGAGCGGAGATATCTACCCCTTCGCCTGCCCGTTCCAGAACCTCGGTTTCTGCGGCACGGTGCCCGGCTACATCACATCGAACTGGTATACCTGGCCGATCAGCCAGTGGGGCGCCACCGCGCGCTATCAGCTGAACGAAGCCTGGTCACTGCAGACCGCGATCTATCAGATCAATCCGCGCTTCACCGAACGCAGCCAGCGCCTGAACTTCGGCAGCCCGTCGGGCACCACCGGTTACCACGCGGTCGCCGAGCTGGGCTGGACGCCGACCCTTGCCGGCCAGCCCGGCGCCTATCGGCTGGGCCTGTGGCGCAATACCGGCGACTTCGAGGACCTGTACCGCGACAGCTCCGGCCTGCCCCTGTCGCTTTCCGGCGCATCAGCCGCCGAGCACGACCACGCCACGGGCGGCTACCTGATGGCCGAGCAGCAGGTCTGGCAGAGCGCCGCGGTGCCGGCGCGACGGTTGAAGCTGTTCGCCAACTTCATCCAGTCCGACCCGGACGTGACCTATATCGAGCGGGTCTGGCAGGTTGGCGGCATGCTCTCCGCGCCATTCGCCTCGCGCCCGAACGACGAGCTTGGCCTGGGCCTCGGGCGCCTGGAAATCAACGACGATGCCCGCCGTCGCCTGCGCGAACAGGGCGACCCGGTGCCCGACGTGGAATACCCGGCCGAGCTGTATTACCGCGTGGCGCTGACACCCGCCCTCTCGCTGACGCCGAACATCCAGTACTTCCACCGACCAGGCGGCTTCGACGATGACAAGGACGTGGTGGTCGTCGGACTGAAGACGGTGGTCAGCTTCTGACCGGCGCATGAAGCGCGGCGACCGCGCGAAAAGCCGGTCGCCGCTTCGGTAAAAGCAGCGGATACCGTGGTTGGGACTTCAGCCTCAGCGCAGGCTCACCAAGCTGTGACTCTTGGCGAACCAAAGCGCCGCACTGCAAGTGCTGACACCTGCCAAACCTCGAACCCGCCACCGCTAGCGTTCCGCTCAGACCCCCCCCTCACCCGCCACAGCTGTGCCCACCCGCACCTCCGTTCGCCTGTCGGCCTGCTTGCCGAGCTGCCAGCCGAGATAGCCCCAGAGCAGTGCGCAGATCGCGCCGGCCACGGCAACCAGGCCGGCGCCCTGCCCGAACATGTCCAGTGCCGTCTTCCCCCAACCGCTGACGGCATCGCCGGCGCGGTAGACGACAGTGTCGATGACGTTCTTCGCCTTGTACTTGCTCTCGGCATCCAGCGGCGCGAAGAGCATTTCGCGGCCGGGCCGGACGAACGCGTACTCGCCGATGCGGCGCACGATCATCAGCGCCGCGAGCACGGCGAAGCTGGGCATCAGCGCGAGGCCGACAAAGCCGACGCCGACCAGCAGCGGCACGATGGCCAGCAGCACGCGCACGCCGAGTTTCTGCGCCAGGCGCCCGGTGATGAAGAGTTGCGACAACAGCGCGCCCGCCTGGACGACCACGTCGATGATGCCGAACACGCGAACCTGGGCGGCGCGGTCGGGGAACAGCTCGGCCACCAGGCGTGCCTGCTCGAAGTAGAGAAAGGTGGTCACGGTAGCCAGCAGCACCACGAAACTGGCGATGCCGAGCAGGTAGGGCGACTGCATCACCCGGGTCAGGCCGCTAAAGGGGTTGCCGGGCACCGGCCGACGCGTACTCTCCGCCGGAGCCGCGCCGGGGCGCCCCGCTCCGCCGATCTCGCGCCAGCGCATCAGCGAGAACTTGAGCGCCAGCGCAGCGCCCAGCAACAAGGCGGCCAGCAGCATCAGCCCCGACTCGCCCAGGCTGCCGACCAACAACGCGCTGAGCGCCGGCCCGACCAGCCCACCGACGCTCGCGCCGGCAGCGATGAAGGCGAACAGCCGCTTGGCCTGGGCGCTGTCGAACACATCCGCCATCAGGCTCCAGGCCACGGACACGACGAACAGGTTGTAGACCGAGATCCACACGTAGAACACCCGCGCCAGCCAGGCGCTGTCACCCTGCAGCAGAAACAGCACGGAGAAGCCCAGCAGGTTCAGGCAGAAAAAGCCGTACACCCAATCGACGAAATGCAGGCGCGGTACATGGGAACTGAGCCAGGCGAACAGGGGCACGGCTGCCAGCATGACGAAGAAGGTCGCGGTGAACAGCCATTGCAGGTTTTCCACGCCGGCGGCGATGCCCATCGACTCGCGGATCGGGCGCAGCATGAAATAGCCGGCGAACAGACAGAAAAACAGCAGGAAACCACTCAGCGCCGGGCGCAGCTCATGCGCTTCGGCATTGATCGCGGCACTCAGGCGATGCACAACGGATGGCGTGCTCATGGACGCGCTCCTGAAGAATGAAGTGAGAACAGGGCGCGAGCGCAAGGCCGGCGCCCGAGGATTCAGGGGTAGCGCACGCCGGTTAGGCGTTCCGACAGCTGCCACAGCCGCGTGGCGTCCGCCTGGTTCGCGGCGCCGTCTGGAACTCTGGCAAAGCCCAGCGGCCCGCGTTTTTCTTCCTCGCCGGTCGGCCCGTAGTAGGCACCGCCGATGGCGTCAACCGCAGTGGCGGCATACAGCGTCGGCAGCGCGCCCTGGGCGGCGGAGTGGTAGTTGTCGCGGTCCTTGGCCCAGTTGGCGGCGAACTCACTGTCCAGCCCGGGGCCGCGCTCGACCAGCTCGGTGACGGCCACTCCGGGGTGCACGGCGATGCTGCGGATGCCCCAGCCGGATGCGTCACTGTGGCGTTGCAGCTCCATGGCCCACATCAGCACCGCGAGCTTGGACTGCGCATAGGTGGCGTAGGGGTTGTAGCGCTGCTCGGCCTGCAGGTCCGCGAAGTCCAGCTGGCCACGCCCGGCCGCGATACTGGAGAGGCTGACCACCCGGGCATCGTCGCTTTCCAGCAGCAGTGGCATGAGCAGCGCTGTCAGGGCGAACGGGCCGAGGTAGTTGGTCGCCAGCTGCAGCTCGTGACCGTCGGCCGAGGTGCCGCGCTCAGGCGGCGCCATGATCGCGGCATTGTTGATCAGCACGTCGAGACGCGGCAGGCGCTGCTGCAGGCGCTCGGCCAGACTGCGCACCGAGGCCAGGCTGGCCAGGTCGACCGCCTCGAACTGCACGCGGGCATCCGGCACCTGCTCACGTATCCGCTCGATCGCCTCCTGCCCGCGCTCGGCATTGCGCGCAGCGATGATCACCTCGGCGCCGGCGCGCGACAGCGCCAGCGCATCTTCGTAGCCCATGCCACTGGTGCCGCCGGTGACCAGCACGATGCGGCCAGCCTGCTCCGGCATGTCCGCCGGGCTCCAGTCCGGCTTCGGTGCGGTACGGTTGGCGGCCTCGGCCGTCAGTGCGCCAGCCACTGCCACCCCGGCGATCAGCGTTCTAGCCAGTTTCAGCAGATGGCGGGCGAGGTCGCCCGGCTCGGTTGTGGTTCTGTGCGTCATGATCCTGTCCTCGTCGTCGTTGCAAACAGGCCGACCTGCGATGGAGGTGGCCGACGCGAGGATTATCAGCGTACGGAAATCAGGTGATAATCCGGGAAAACTTGGACAGGCTGTACGAACATCCGTACAACCGAATGGCTTGCGGAGTTCCCATGCGCCAACCCAACCTGAGTGACGTCGCGCTGTTCGCTGCCGTGGTCGAGGCCGGTGGCTTTCGTGCTGCCGCGCAGACCCGAGGCATGTCGGCCTCGTCGCTGAGCGACTGCGTGCGCCGGCTGGAGGGCGACCTCGGCCTGCGCCTGCTCAACCGCACCACCCGCAGCGTCACCCCGACCACCGCCGGTGAACGCCTGCTCGAGCGCCTGCGCCCGGCGCTAGAAGAGATCCACGCCGCGTTCAACGACCTCGACGACGAATCCCAGCGCCCGGTCGGCACCCTCAAGCTGAACGTGCCGGTCCCGGTGGCGCGCTTCGTGCTGCCGGACCTGCTGAACCGCTTCCTCAAGCTTTATCCGGCGGTGAACGTCGAGGTGGTGATGGACAACACCTTCATCGACGTCATCGCGGCGGGCTACGACGCCGGTGTGCGTTACGAAGAAAGCCTGGCCAAGGACATGATCGCCATCCCCATCGGACCGCGCCGGCAACGCTTCGTGGCCGCCGCCGCACCGGCCTACCTCGCCGCCCACGGCACGCCACGCCACCCCAGCGAGCTGACCGGGCATCAACTGCTCGGCCATCGCTTCGAGAGCGGCAAGCTGGGCGTATTCGAGTTCGAGAAGGACGGCCGGACCTTGCGTGTACCGCCGCAAGGCCAGCTGGCCACTTCCTCACATGATTTGAAGACCAGCGCGGCGATCAATGGGCTCGGGATCATCTACACCTTCGAGGACTTCATCCGCGAGCCGCTGGCCGATGGGCGCCTGACGCCCATCCTCGAGGACTGGTGGCAGTCCTTCGACGGCCCCTTCCTCTACTACCACGGCCGCCGCCACATGCCCTCGCCGCTGCGGGCCTTCGTCGACTTCCTGAAGGCCGAGGGGCAAGAGCCAGCCTGAAGGCAGGTCAGGGCCGCGGCAGATAGCCCGGCAGGCTTTCCAGACGGGTCATCCAGCGCGCCACGTTGCCATAGGGGCCGAGGTCGACGCTGCCCTCCGGCGCCAGCACCACGTAAGGGTAGACCGCGCAATCGGCGATGGTAGGTCGCCCCATCGCCAGCCAGTCGTTCGTTTCCAGATGCGCATCGAGGAGCGCGAGCACCGCCGGCGCCTTGGCCAGCGCCGCTTCCTTGTCCAGCGGGTAGCCGAACTTTTCCACCAGCCGCGCGGCGCACAGGCTGTGCTGCACCTCGTTGGCGGCGAAGGACAGCCACTGCACGATCTCGGCCTGCCCGCGGGCATGGTCCGGCCACCAGGCCAGGCCGCCGTAGGTACCGGCGAGATAGACCAGGATCGCCTGGGAATCGCGAACCACATGGCCGTCGTCCTCGAGCACCGGCACCTGCCGCAGCGGGTTCATCTCGGACAGTGGCGGCTTCTTGTGCGCGCCACCGGCGAGGTCCACCGGCACCCGCTCCAGTTCAATGTCGGCCAGCGCCGCGAACAGGCGCACCTTGTAGCAGTTGCCGGAAGCTTCCAGGTCGTACAGTTTCATTGCGCATCTCCTTCGACGAGCTGATTGAATTCGAGAGCGTTGCCGTCCGGGTCCCGGATGAACAGCGCGATCCGCCGCGGGCCGATGTGATGCGGCCCCTCGGTGATGACGATGCCCTCTTCGCCCAGCCAGCGCTGCAGCGCCTGAAGGTTATCGACGATAAAGGCCGGATGGGTCATGCCCGGGCGCTTGACCGGCGCATCCAGCAGTACGTTGTGCGCGTCGCGGGTGCGCGCGCCGTTGAAGATCAGGTTGATGCGCACGCCGTCCGGGCTGAGCATCTCGTTGGCCTCGAACAGCGGGAAGCTGGCGCTCTCGACGAAGCCCAGCGCCTGGTAGAAGGCCATGGCGCGGCGGCGGTCGCTGACACGGATGCCGATGTGGTCATAGGCGAGGATACGAGCGGGGCTGGATGGTGGGTTCATGTGCGAAACTCCGGAAGTCGTCGGTCCGGGACAGTGTCCGCCGCCCTGCGCATCCCAGCTATGCCGCGGACCTGACAACACCCCTGCAGCAATCGCACAGATCGAAGGTGGCAATGGACAAGCTCAAGGCGATGGCCAATTTCGTGAGGATCGTCGACAACGGCAGCCTGAGCGCGGCGGCCGACGCCAGCGGCCAGTCCGTGGCATCGGTGGTGCGCTCGCTGGCCGCGCTGGAGCGCCACCTGGGTGTGCGCCTGCTCAACCGCAGCACCCGGCGCATGGCCCTCACCGATGAAGGCGCGCAGTACCTGGCCTGGAGCCGGCGCATGCTTGCCGAGTTCGCCGACATCGAGCAGCGCCTGGACGCGCAGGACGGCAGCGTTCGCGGCCTGCTGCGCCTCACCGCTCCGGTGGAGTTCGGCCAGCGCTACCTGGCACCGCTGGTGAATGCCTTTCTCAAGGAACACCCGCAGGTACAGGTGGAGCTGAACCTGAACGACCAGATCGTCCCGCTGCTGGACGAGCGCCTCGACCTCGCCCTGCGCATCGGCCACCTGCCCGACTCGACCCTCGTCGCGCGCCCGCTCGGCACCACCCGGCTGGTCACCTGCGCCAGCCCGGACTACCTCGCCAGCAGCCCGCCGATCGACATCCCGGCCGCGCTCAAGGATCACGCCTGCATCCTCTTCGCCGCCCAGGGCCGGCACTGGTACTACCGCGACGGCGACAGGGAACAGGCCGAGGAGATCACCCCGCGCCTGACCTGCAACCAGATCCGCAGCGCCAGCCTCGCCTGCGTGCAAGGCCTGGGCATCACCCGCCTGCTGCACTACCAGGTCGCCGATGAACTGGCCGACGGCCGCCTGGTAAGGGTGCTCAGGGAATACGAGCCGAAGGACCTGCCAATCCAGCTGGTCTACCCGCACAGCCTGCAATTGTCGCCACGGGTACGGGCCTTTGTGGAGTGGGCTTGTCCGCGGCTGGAGCGAGTCATGCCGGTGTTGGAAGCCGGTTAGCAGGCGCAGCGGTCTTCTGAAGCGCCTTACGGCCGCCTGCAGCCCATCTGCGTTTTCAGACAAAGCCGATCCAGCGGCCCGCTATCAGTACGGATAGCCACAGAATGGCGGATGTGGCAGCCAGCGCGCGGACGCGCATCCTCGGCGGCCCGCCATGCAGCGCGGCATGAAAGTGTTCGCCGCGATGCTGAAGTGCAATGTTGCAGATGGCCAGCAGGAGCAGTGCGACCTTGCAGAGGAAGGCAGGATTGTCCGCATACGCCACGGGGTTCACCGAGAACAACCAGAGCCCCGTCATCACCGCCAGCGTGACGCCCATTGCCGCTACTCGGACGAGAAAGGGGCCGAGGACCGACAGATCCCGGCCGTGCGCAGACCGCAATAGGAGCACATCCAACGGCAGTATCGAGCCCAGGAGCAGCCCTACGCCAAGGATGTGAGCGGCGTTGACGACGAGATAGGCGACCCAGTATTCCTGCAGGAAGACCGCACCGGGCCAGCCCGCAATCGCCTGCAGGAAAGCTGTCATGGCCCTGTCGTCATTGCCCGATGCGTTCCGGATACATGTCGTACTGCTTGCCACCCACGGTGATGCGTACGGCTTTCATATGCGCTTCGTTGGGCTCTTTGGTGCGGTTGCCGAGTACGGTGATTTCATCGCCCACCTTGGCGGTATCCCCGGTAAAGCCTGAACGTTTCGTCTGGCTCGGATTGCCCAGATCGACCTGCCATATGCGGCCGTCTTCTGCCTTCACGCGCAGGGCCGGATGAGGTGGCGCCATCGAGATCTCGGCAATCGTGCCCTTCAACTCCGACTGCTCTTCTTCGGCCCAGGCCCAGCCGTGATGCGCGAAGGCCTGCGTCGTGAACAGCGTCATCGCTGTCACGCACAGCGTCAGGGCGAAACGATGAAGCGCTTCGCGCGCCATAAAGATCTCATGGCGGGCGGTTCGGCTTTGGCTCGATAGGGACATGATCATGGCTCCTCAGCGAAGAATGGCTGGGCGTCCGACACGGCGAACGCAGTTCCCGAGTTTTAGACCGCAAAGCGCTGCAGTGCCGAGGATCGAGGGAGGAATGTGTAGCATCCTTTTTCGAGCGCCACCCTCGGTCACTCCAGAGAGCTGAACTCCCATGGATCCGGTTGCCCCGACCGAACTGCTTCGGCCTTCATCGTCCAACTCGAAAGTCGCTGCCGTGACCCCTTTTGCCACTGCCGACATGAGCAATCGCACCTAATAGCCGGCACCGGTATTCCCGCAGCGGTGCCGGCTCGGCTCAGTGACCTATCAACTCGTCGGCGCTGTGGGGTTTGTCGTGCACGCCGAATCTGTCGACGATGGTGGCGCTGGCTTCGTTAAGACCCAGCACGTCCACTTCGGTGCCTTCCCGGCGCAGCTTGATCACCACTTTGTCCAGTGCAGCGACCGCGGTGATGTCCCAGAAATGCGCGCGGCGCAAGTCGATCGTGACCTTGGCGATCGCCTCCTTGAAATCGAACGCGTTGATGAATTTGTCCGCCGAACTGAAGAACACCTGGCCGGCAACGGTATACGTACGGTGATCCGCCGCTTCATTCAATTCGGAACTCACCGAGAGGTAGTGGCCAACCTTGTTGGCGAAAAACAACGCGGCCAGTAACACGCCAACCAGAACGCCATAGGCCAGGTTATGAGTGAACACAACCACGACCACCGTGGCGACCATCACGATATTGGTCGACAGCGGATACCGACGCAGGTTGCGCACCGAGTCCCAGCTGAAGGTGCCGATGGATACCATGATCATCACCGCCACCAGCGCGGCCATGGGGATCTGCCCGACCCAATCGCTCAGGAAGACAACCAGCAACAGCAGCACAACACCGGCGACCAGCGTGGACAGACGCGTGCGCCCACCCGACTTCACGTTGATCACCGACTGTCCGATCATGGCGCAGCCAGCCATGCCGCCCAGCATGCCCGCTGCGATGTTGGCGACGCCCTGCCCCTTGCACTCGCGATTCTTGTCGCTGGTGGTATCGGTCAGGTCATCGACGATGGTCGCGGTCATCAGCGACTCCAGCAGGCCGACCACGGCCAGCGCCGCTGAGTAAGGGAAGATGATGGCCAGCGTTTCGAGGTTGAGCGGCACGTCCGGCCAGAGGAAAACCGGCAGCGTATCGGGCAGCTCGCCCATGTCGGCGACGGTGCGGATGTCCAGGCCGAAGTACATGGCTACCGCCGTCATGCTGAGGATGCACACCAGCGGCGACGGAATGACCTTTCCGAGCTTTGGCACGTGCGGGAACAGGTAGATGATGGCCAGGCCCGCGGCCGTCATGGCGTAAACGTGCCAGGTGACGTTCGTCAGCTCCGGTAGCTGGGCCATGAAGATAAGGATCGCCAGCGCATTGACGAAGCCGGTCACCACCGAGCGCGAGACGAAGCGCATCAGCGAGCCGAGCCGCAGGTAGCCGGCGATGATCTGCAGCACCCCGCACAACAGCGTGGCGGCCAGGAGGTATTCCAGACCGTGGTTCTTTACCAGCGTGACCATCAGCAGGGCCATCGCCCCGGTGGCTGCTGAAATCATGCCTGGACGGCCGCCGACAAAGGCTATTACCACGGCGATGCAGAAGGACGCGTACAGCCCGACCTTCGGGTCCACGCCTGCGATGATGGAGAAGGCAATGGCTTCCGGAATCAGGGCCAACGCAACGACGAGACCAGACAGCACGTCACCACGGATATTTGAGAGCCAGTTGTGTTTGATCGATTGCAACATTGGTAAATCCGAGGCAAGGGACGCAACCGCACCATACAAAGTGGCGTTCAGAACGCGTCGTGTTCGAGATATAGGCATGACTGACGGCCGCACGGGCGCGGTCGGATCGCTGCAGCAGCGAGGCGAGTCAGCCGCGATGGGCCGAATCGAATGGTGGGGCGTTTCGCTATGGCGGCGTAGGCAGCCAGGCAGAGCGGGTCGGAACGTTCATACGGTCGGTACGTCGGTCGGAATTGCAAAGGGCGCGGACCATACCACAGCACGCACGCCCGATGCGACCTGACGACCGGCGGCTCCGTGCCACATACGGCAGGACGAGCAACTGGCCGGACTCGTTCCGTTACTCATCTCCGACCTCGCGACGTTTGCCGAGGTTTGCTCAGGGCGCACCGTACACGCCGCTGCCAGCCAGTACCGACTCGCCAAGCCGTGCCTGCTCGGCTTCGCGCAGCTGGTCGGCCAATGCCTCGGAAAAGTCATGAACGGCGGACCAGCGAAGGTGAATCGCATCGACGAACGCACCGGGCGGCGCTAGCCACTCTCGATCGGCATTCCAGTACTTTGCGCCACCGTGTCCGGCAATGGCCGCGCTCAGTTTGGTATCGAAACGGGCGAGGAAGTGGCCGTCGGCATCGAACTTGACCTTCCACTGCGGATGCAGCGGCGTGGACACCACCAGCAGCTGCCGCTGCTCCTGTCGAAGCCGTTCGGACAGCCGTCCAAGCGCTGCGAAGCAGCTATTGTCCAGCGGGTCGGGCTCGCCATAGAAAAGGCCTCGATCGGCGCGCGGCTCCAATGGTCCGTCGCCGTGTCGCGTGAATACCAGCGGGTCCCATTCGATCTCGTTGGCGCGTTGAGCCTTGATTGTCCGGGCGTTGCGCAACAGCGAACGCGGCGAGAAATAGCGCATGTAATAGCCCCAGCGCGAGGCCTGCTGATAGACATAGTGGTCGGCATCTTCCCGGTCGAAGACCGCGTCCGGCACCTTCCAGCAGCCGGCGAAGTCCAGCGGGTCGACGATCATCACCACCTGACGAATGCTCGGTTGGCGATCCAGCAACCAGTCGGCGACATAGGCAGACTGGTTTGCATGCAGGCCACAGAAGGCGCCGTTGAACGGACGCAGCTCCGGGGCGCTCGACCTGAGCACGTCACCGTCGACATGACGCCAGGCGACTGATGAACCGATGACCAGCAGGTTGGGCTGATCGATCGGGTTGTGCCGGAGGAAACGCAGCTTTTCATCCACGCACAGGCTGTTGGAGAAAGCCGGCGGTGGCAGGTTGTCACTGTGGTGCAGCCATGCGAGCAGTGCGGCAAAGGCGCCGAGCATTCCGAACAGCCCAGCGAACACCCCCAGCAGATAGCTGGCTCGCACCGGTTGCCGTTCAGCTCCGGTCCGGGCGGCGCCGCCCCGGCCGCTATCGACAGTTGCGCTCATGGCTCAACGCCCCCCGAGCTTGCTCTGGATCAGTTGCACGAAATGGCCGACGTTCTTCAGCGACTCCAGCTCAGCAGTGCGGAACTTGATGCCGAAGCGTTGCTCGGCGGCCACGATCAGCAGGACATGGGCCTGGCTGTCCCAGCCATCGATGTCGTCGGCCGTGGTTTCGGCCGTGAGGACGATGTCGTCATCGTCGAACACGTCGTGAAAAACCTGGGTCAGCGCCTGGAGAATTTCCTTTTCGTTCATGCTTGCACCTGGATGTGGTGGTTTATGGATAGGCGTGACGCCAGCTCGCAGCGCCAGAAACTGGCATCGGGGGTTGCGTTATCGGGGGCTGAGCGCTGCTCGAAGCCCAGTCGCGGATAGTGCTCGGCGACCATGCCGTTGCGTTCGGTGGGGCGGTATTCGCCAACCAGGGCACGCCAGCCGGCAGCCGCGGCTGCATCGGCCAGCACGCCCAGCACCGCCGACTCGACTTGGCGGCCCAGCACGCGACAGCTCATCAGCCAGCTGTCGATCAGCAGTTCGTCAGCCTCGATGGCTGCATCCGGTCGCGCCAGCACCACGCTGATCAGGCCGCTATCGCCGAACTTGTCCTCCAGCCGCAGGGCCAGCGCAATGGCTTGCCGATCGCTGGCCATGCGCTCGACTTCGGCTTCGGTATAACGGCGGGTGGTGAGATTGAACTGGTTGGTCTTGTTGATCAGCTGCGTGGCGCGGGCCAGCTCTGCACTGCCGATGCGGCTGACGCGCAGCACCATCTGCAACCCGCGCAGGTAGCCGTCCATGTCCGTGGCCTGGCTCTGCGCGGACTTGCGTTCGGCATTAAGCGCATAGCTGCGGCCACGCTCGGCGTCGTCGGAGGTAAAGGACACAGCTTCGAAATAGCCCGCGGCGGCTATCCGCGCGGGGTAATCGGCAACGTCGTCGGGCAGTTCCGGCACAGCGACTTCCGGCAGCTCGCGGCGCACGATGTCGCGTTCGGCGGGGTTGTCGTCGACGAATACCAGGCTGTCCAGGCCGATATCCAGCATGCTCGCGATGCGCCGCAGGTTGCCGGCCTTGTCTTCCCAGTTGGCGACGAAAGCTGCGACATCGCTGCGCTCCAATGCCATCTCCGGATGCGCGAACGCCGCCTCGGCGATGTGCAGGTCGTTCTTGCTGCATACCGCGAGAATCACCCCGCGGCGCGCCAGTTGCGCGGCATAACGCTGAAAGGCGAGAAACGCCTCGCCGCTGGGGCTGCCCTGGCCGAGCTGGATACCGTCGATACCGTCATCACCGATCACACCGCCCCACAGGGTGTTGTCCAGATCGAGCACGAGGCACTTGTGCGACAGCCCCGCAGTGGCGGCCGCTATCCGTGCCAGATGATCGCCGTAAAGCGGGGCCAAGGCCGGGCTGACCAGCTGCTTGGCCTGGTACCAGCGCACCGGGTCGGCCAGGCCGTCGCCATAAGCGGCTGCGTGCCACGCCAAATCGAGCAGCAGCACGCCATCCTCGCGGGCAGCGCCGCGGATAGCCGCATTCAAGCGTTCGATGACTGCCCGCGGCGAAGCCGGCACCAGTGCTTCGTAAGAGCCGAACAATGGCGGCGCGACCGGCACCAGGGTTTGCTGCACCACCTGCGCGGCGTAGCGCTCGCGGGCCCGGCGCCAAAGGAGGCGCAGCTCGTCGACGCGCTCTGCGACGGCGGCATCCACCTCCGCCTGGCCTGCGTGCAAGGGCAGTTGCAGCGGCGCGTCATGGGCGTCCAGCGCCAGTACCAGCAGTTGGGGGGAGAAGGCGTTCAGCGCCGGGTCATCGGCCAGCAGCGCCTGGCGGTACATGCCGTAAGGCGCAACGTGCAGCGACAGCGCCAGGCGCCGCTGCAGGCCGGCCATGCGAATGGTCGGCAGCAGGTGGTCCACCGTATGCGAGGCGAGCAGCGCCACGCGCAGCGGCGTCAGTCGTGCCGCCGCTGCATGCTGCTCGATGCCGGCGGTGGCCAGCTTGTCCAGCCGTGCGGTCAGCGTGAAGTCACGCTGGTATGCCGCCAGCCGAGCGGCTTCGTTTAGCCGCTGCAGTGGGTCGTCGATGCGCTTGGCCTGGCCGATTGCGCTGGCCAGGTCAGGGTGCGGCGGTAGCCAGGAGAGTTGTTGCATGCCGGGACTCCTTGTCGTGGTCAGAACTGGAAGTAGAGAAATTCGGTCGGCGCCATGGAAAAGGCGATCGCCAGGGCGAAGAAACCGAGCACACCTACCGCCATGCCGTGGATTGCCGATGGACGCCAGGCGCTGACTGGCAGCAGCCGTTCAGTCCAATGAAGCTGGGCCTGATAGTTGAGTGCTGTGCGGAAGTGGCCCATCCACTGCTGCACGTTGGGCATGCCCCAGACGAACGCCAGCAGCGCGGCGATATAGGCGAAGTCCGATCGGTCCATGTGCACGCTGTCCGGGCTCAAACCGAGCATGCCTTGGAGGACCGCCAGCGCGGCCGGCACGTCGGCGGCGCGGAAGAACACCATCGCCACCACCACGCACTGGAAGGTCACCAGCACGGCCAGCGCCTGATGCCACCAGACCTCGCTGTCCAGCTTCCAGCCCTGGCGTACTTTCCAGGCGCGCCAGCCATGGGCGACCACCAGGTAGAAGCCATGTAGCAGGCCGAACACCACGAATTGCCAGCCGGCGCCGTGCCAGATGCCGGAGATGAACATGGTGAATACTGTCGGATAGGCGACCAGCGCGAGGAAGGTGCCAAGTGTCATCTTGCCGCGGCGCGGCTGCGGCTTGCCGGCTGCCATACGGGCACGGGTCACGCGCAGCACAATGGGGTTGTAGAGGTAGGCGGTGAGAAAGCGCGTCAGCGTCATATGCCAGCGCGACCAGTAGTCGATGACGTTGCGCGCCTTGAACGGGCTGTTGAAGTTGGCCGGCAGGCTGATGCCGAACAGCAGCGCAAGCCCGATGGCCATGTCGCTGTAGCCAGAGAAGTCGAAATAGATCTGCAGCGTGTAGGTCAGCGCGCCGGTCCATGCGTCGTAGAACGCCGGGACGGTGCCGTCGGCGGCCAGGCTGAAGACCGGCGTGGCTTTCAGCGCGAGGGTATCGGCGATCACCACCTTCTTGAACAGGCCGAGCAAAAACACCGTGGCGCCCAGCGACAGGTTGTCGATGCGCGCGCGGAAGCTGTCGCGGTCGTTGAACTGCGCAAGCATCTCACCGTGGTGGGTGATCGGTCCGGCGATCAGCTGCGGGAAGAAGCTGATGAATAGGCAATAGTTGGCGAAGTCGTGTTCTTCCACTACGCCATCATGGGCGTCGACCAGGTAGGCAATCTGCTGGAAGGTGAAGAACGAAATGGCCAGCGGCAGGATCATGTCCTCGACGCGCCAGCCCAGTTCCAGCGCGGCATCCAGGGTGCTGAAGAGAAAGCCGGTGTACTTGTAATAGACAAGCAGCAGCGCATTGGCAGCCACTGCCAATGCCAGGATACGGCGCGACGGGTGCCGGCGCAGGTAGCCGCCGAGGAGGTAGTTGAACAGCATGCTGCCGACCAGCAGCGGGACGTAGACCGGATTCCACCAGCCGTAGAACACCAGCGAGACGACCGTTAGCCAGATCACCGCCAACCGTTGTCGGCCCGATCCGGTCAGCAAGAAGAATCCGAGCAGCACCACCGGAAGAAAACCGGCAATGAATTCCATTGAATTGAAAAGCATCGTCCCTACTCCCTGCTCAGCGTTCGTGCATCGCTGCTCAGGCCGCCATTCGGCGGAGGCGGATCATCGCCAAGGGTCCGTGCACTTCGGTCGCGGCACTAGCATCCATCAGGTGTCGCGGCATCCTCGGTCCATCAGCGGATGCTCGCCCGGCGACGGCATTACCCGTCCCCCATGAGCTCCTTATGAGTCCGACTTGAACGTGTAAGAAAAAGTTTCAGGAAATCATGACCGTTCAGCGGCGCGATCTGAGCGGTCACTCACTATGCCGAAACTGCCTCATAGAACAGGCCACACGGGCTTTTCAAAGCGTCGATGACTGCCTCCAGATCCACGGACCACAGCGCAGGGGGGATGCCGAAAGCCTCCGTAAAACGACTGCAATCCAGCACGGACCAAGCCGGACGTTTCGCTGGGGTTGGATAGGCTTCGGTAGCGATAGGCGTCAATCGAGGTGGGTGCCGGACGATCCCCGCGCGGACCGCTTGCTCAAAAATGGCCTGGGCAAATTCGAACCATGAGCAGACAGGCTGGCTGCTGTAGTGATAAAGCCCCCACGGAAGCTTGCCGTCTGCCTGATAACGCAATGCGAGGTCGAGCAAAACCGACGCTATCCGATCCGCACTGGTCGGACAGCCAACTTGATCATCGACGACGCGTAATTCCGTTTCACCTGCCAGGCGCAGCATCGTTTTCACGAAGTTGCTTCCATGCCTGCCGAACACCCAGCTGGTTCTTAAGATCAAGTGCTTTTCAAACTGCTGAACCTGGAGCTCCCCGGCCCGTTTGCTTGCACCATAAACGCTAATTGGGTTCGTTTGATCGCTCTCGACATAGGGTCGCGCCAGTACTCCGTCGAAGACGTAGTCTGTCGAAAGATGAAAGAGTGGAATACCGTGGCGCTGCGCTTCCTTGGCCAACTGATGGGCACCGTCTCGGTTAATGCGATATGCCGCCTCGACCTGTTCCTCCGCGGCATCTACGGCGGTGTACGCGGCGGCGTTGATGATCAGGTCCGGATTCGCCGATTTCACTGCATTCGCAACGGATCGAGGACAGCTGACATCAAGTTCCGCTTTACCGAGGCCTATTACGTGCAATCCCCTCTTGGCCCCCTCCTCGACCAAACTGCGCCCCACCTGACCATTACTTCCGGTAATTAACATCTTCATTAGCCATATCCTTAAGCGAGTCGGCGTCTAGCGAGCATTGGCGATTCATCCCGACGAACAAATCGCGGAACAGTGATTCAAGGGAAATGGCCAACTTCCAGCGTAGAAACGACTGGACCACGATGCCGTGTGGCACCGCGCACCCAATCGATGGGATCGACCTGTGGCGATATTCGAGGCTGCACCGTTGGGAGCCGGGCAACTGGTCTGGTTCACGATTCACCTCCATGTACTCGCGAAAGGCAGCTCCGTACCGACGCTCGGAATTGGCCTCGAGGCGCCGGCGCATGGGCTGTAAGACTTTCGTTCTACATGCCTGGTTCCCTGGTCCAGGCCGCCACCCAAGCCTGATCAACGAAAGCAAAGGCGTGCCACCTAGCAGCGTTCTTCCTAGACGCACCAGTTCGATGGCGCTGTGCAGCGTGACGTTGCGTTTCCTAAACCGTTCTCCAGCCCCAGAGCGCGGAAGCGGAGCTTTTCGCGCTCCCTACGGTCCGCTCGAAGCCGCCAGCCTCACCCCGAACCCCACCAGCACTCCACCGGTCAGCCGGTCCAGCGCCCGGGTCAGCGCGGGACGGCGCAGCAGTCTGCCGAGCGGGATCGTTGCCGCGATCAGGATGGCGAACCAGGCCAGGGTCAGCAGTACATGCAGGCCGGCCAGGAAGAACGAATAGGCGGCCACATCCGCGCCGAGCGGGACGAACTGGGGCAGGAAGGTGACGTAGAACACGCCCACCTTGGGGTTGAGCAGGTTGGTCAGCAGGCCGCGCCAGAAGGCCTGACCGCTCGCTGCAGAAGGCGCCTCGAGCGTGCCCGCGTCGAACGAGGCGCGAGGTTTGAACAACAGATGCGAGCCGAGCCAGATCAGGTAGGCGGCGCCGGCGAACTTGACCAGGGTATAGGCAAGTTCCGAGGCCTGCAGCAGCGCGCCGAGCCCGAGCGAGACCGCCACCCCCCATGCCAGGCAACCCAGACAGATACCCGCCGCGGCCAATACCGCCTGCCGCCGCCCTTCCAGCGTGGCCGTCCGCAGCACGATGGCCGTGTCCACACCCGGCGTGACGGTCAGCAGGGACGCGGCTGCGATAAAGGCAAGCATCAGCGGCAGATCGATCATCGGAAGCGCTCCTGTCGTCTCGTAGCCCATCTGACCGGCCAGATGCCGCGGGTCGCCGGGCTGACGTGCGTTGTAGCAGACAGGCGAGTCCGCAGCCAATTCGACGTGGTCGCGCGTGGCACGCTGCACCGGATCGACAGACCCGCAGACGTCCAGAACACGTTCGGGCCGTCTAGCGGCCCTTTGGCGCAGGCTCCTATCTCCCACCGGCGTTCACCGATACCATGCCGTGCTCAAGCGGGTGACCATGCAGCTCCTGGGAACACTCTCGCTTGTCGGCAGTCCGCCCAAGGACGGACCTGCTTTCGCACTGCCCGACACCGGCAGCCGCGTCGAGCCATGTCCGATCGATCGGGAGCCCTGATCGGACCACCAACCAGACAAGGCGCACGTTACAGATGGCAGGCGAAACTGCGGAAGCAAAGCGAATCGTTCTCGGCATGCGCGACAGCGACAAACGGCGCGAGCTCGCCGCGCTGCTGGCCGCCGAGGGCTACAGCGTCGGCCTTTGCACTGACCAGACGAGCCTGGCACAGCGCATCGACGAAACGGTCGACGTCGTGATGCTCGCCGACGAGCTGGCGGCGGGGCCGTTGGATGAGGTCAGCGCCGCGCTCGAGAGGCTGCCACCCGGCAGTGCCATCCCGTTCATTCTCCTGAGCCGCGACGCCGAACCCCATGCCGCGCTCAAGGCCCGCCTGCCGGCGACGATCAGCGACTTCGTGGTACTCGAAGAATCGGTCGGGCCCGCCACGCTGCTCAGCTGCCTCGCCACCTGCATACAGCTGCATCGGGAGCGGCTCGCCCGGCAGCGACAGAAGTCCGCACAAGTCGATGAGCGAGCCCGCTTCGAGCGACTGATCGAGAACCTTCCAGTCGGGGTCTGCTTCATCGATACCGACGGCAATACGCTGCTCAGCAACCCCAAGTACGACGAGTACGTGCCGAACCGGAAGATACCTTCGGCGGCGCCCGACCGGGCTCGGCGCTGGGTAGGCCTGGACAGCCACGGGCAGGTCATACCGCCGAGCCAGTACGTCGGTGCCCGTGCCCTGCGCGGCGAGCAGGTAAATGACCAGGACTACCGGTACTACCCCGAAAACGGCGGCGAACGCTGGCTGCGCCTGAGCGGCGTGCCCCTCTATGACAACACCAAGCAGCCGATGGGCGCGGCGGTAGTGATCATCGACGTCGATGCCGAGAGGCGCAGCGAGGAGATGCTGCGCGAGTTCAATCAGCAGCTCGAGCAGGAGGTCGAGCTGCGAACCCAGGCACTGCAGCAGGCGCTCGACCAACTGACCGTCGAAGTCCAGGAGCGCAGCCGGGCAGAGGAACAACTGCGCCACTCTCAGAAGATGGACGCCGTCGGCCAGCTTACCGGCGGCATCGCACACGACTTCAACAACATGCTGACTGGCATCATCGGTGCGCTGGATCTGATTCGCCTGCGCCTGGATACCGGTCGCCATGACGACCTGCCGCGGTATCTCGATGCGGCACATGGCTCGGCGCAGCGCGCCGCCTCCCTGACCCAGCGCCTGCTGGCCTTCTCCCGCCGCCAGCCTTTGCAGACCCGGCCGACCGCGGTCAATCCGCTGATCCGCTCGCTTGCCGAGCTGTTGCAGCGCAGCCTGGGCGAAACCATCCGCTTCGAGCTGGCCATCGACGAGGCCGCCGGGCTCGCCCTGGTCGACCCCAGCCAGATGGAAAACGCCCTGCTCAACCTGACGTTCAATGCCCGGGATGCCATGCCGGACGGCGGCACATTGCGCATCGAGACGCAGCGCCTGGAATTGCCAGCGGAGCAGGCCACCCGCCACGGCGTGCAGGCCGGCGAATACCTGTGCGTGCGCGTCATCGACACCGGCATTGGCATTCCAGCGCCCCTGGTGGACAAGGTGTTCGAGCCTTTCTTCACGACCAAGCCCCTCGGCGAAGGTACCGGGCTCGGCTTGTCGATGGTCTACGGCTTCGTCCGCCAGAGCGGCGGCTTCATCACCATCGACAGCTGCCAGGGCAAGGGGACCCGCGTCGCCCTGCACATGCCAGCGGCGCCTGCCGACGCGCGGGAAGAATCGGCCGCGGCAACGAGCCGCGTTCCCGGTGCAGGGGGCGGGCGCACGGTACTGTTGGTCGAGGACGACGACACCGTGCGGCCGCTGCTGCAGAGCGCGCTCGAGGATTTCGGCTACCGTGTGCACCTGGCCGCCGACAGTCAGAGCGCCCTGGAAGTCGCCGCACAGCTCGATTCGCTCGACCTGCTGCTGACCAATGTCGGCCTGCCGGGGCTCAACGGCCGCCAGCTCGCCGAAATGCTTCAGCAACGGCGCCCTGGCCTGCCGGTGGTGCTGATCACCGGCTACGCCGAACAGGCCGCGACCCGCCTCGACTGCCTGGCCCCCGGCATGCAACTCATGACCAAACCCTTCTCCCTGGAACTGCTGGCCGAAACCGTAGCCCGCGCAATCGCCACCCCGGTTGGCTGAGAGGCCCTACCACGGCAGCACTTCTGCGCTGTACGCGTGGAACCCGCCACTCGCCTCGGGCCCCAGGCTGTCGATGACCCTGAGCAGATCCTGCGCGGCATCCGCGGGCGGACGGCCGATTTCGGCGCCACGGAAGGGTCGGGACAGGTCCGAGTTCACCGTGCCCGGGTGCAACGCCAGCAGCACGGCATTGGGCTGGCTGCGGCGCACCTCGATGGACGCCGTCTTGATCAGCATGTTCAGCGCGGCCTTGGAGGCGCGGTAGCTGTACCAGCCGCCAAGACGGTTGTCGCCGATGCTGCCCACCTTGGCCGAGAGCATGGCGAGCACGCCGCGCTGACGGTCCAGCAGCCCGCAGAAGTGACGCAGCAGCAGCGCCGGCCCGAAGGTGTTGATCTGGAAAGTCGCGAGCAGCTGGGCCTGGTCGAGATCGGCGAGGCGCTTTTCCGGCATGAAATCCGCGCCGTGCAGCACGCCGGCAGCGTTGATGATCAGGTGGAATGGCCCCTGCCCCGCCACCGCGTTCGCGGCCCGTTCGATGCTGACCGGATCGGCGAGGTCCAGCGCCGGTTCGGACCCACGACCGAGCGCGATCACCGTCGCGCAGCGCGGGTCGGCCTGCAAGGCAGCGACCAGCGCCGCGCCGATGCTGCCGGAAGCGCCGATGACCAGCGCGCGAAATCCTGGGGGAAATGACTGCAACGGCATGGCGATCTCCGGCGGTTCAGGGGCGCGAGGCACCGCTTCGCCAGTGCTCGATATGCACGGCGAGCAGGTCGGCGATAGGCAGGCGGGCGCCAAGGCGGTAAAGGTTCCAGTAGTGACCTTCAAGGGTGCGATTGATCAGCAAGGTGCCGGAGGCCGGTTGCAGGCTGCCGAGGGCGGACATCAGTAACGGAAAGAGTTCGGACAGTTGCTGATGCAAGGCCGCTTCACGGAAGTCCCACTGCGCGCCCGGTTGCAACAACGGGTGCAGCATCAGGTGGATGCGCCGATACAGCCCGTGCGGCGGCATGCTGCCAGGCTGACGTCCGCCGAGCATCTGGAAGCCCGCCTCGAGCGCCTCGCTGGAAGTGCCGCGCAGCGCCTCGAAGATCTGTACGTAACCGGCCAGCAGACGCGGTTCCAGGCGCAGCACGCTGCCGAAATCGTAGACCACCAGTTCGCCGCGCTCGGTCCAGGCCAGGTTGCCCGGATGCGGATCGGTGTGCAGCCGCTGCAGACCGAACGCCTGCTCGGCGAGCCACTGGCAGAGGCTTTCGGCCAGGCGCTGACGGACATCGGCGGGCGCCTGTTCGACCTCGGCCATGGAACGCCCGGGGCGGTCCTCCAGCACCAGCACGCCGGGCCGACAGAGTTCGCTGGCAGCGAAGGGAATGCCGATGCCGGGCCAGCCGCTGAAGTGTGCGCGGAAGGCTTCGAGGTTTTCGCGTTCAGCGGCATAGTCCAGTTCCTCGCCGATGGCTCGCTGCAGCTCGGTGTAGACCGCCTCCAGCCGCGCCGGTGGCGTACCGAACAGACGCCCCAGTGGCATCAGGCGGCGCAACTGGCGCAGGTCCGCTTCGCAGATCGCGTGAATGCCGGGGTACTGGACCTTCATGATCAACGCCCTGCCCTGGCGATCGCGGGCGCGGTGCACCTGGCCCAGCGAAGCGGCCGCGGCAGGCGTCGGTTCGATGGATTCGAACAGGTCGTAGAGGCGGCCGTCATACAGCCGCTGCAGGTTGGCTTCCAGTGCGGCGAACGGCAGCGAGGGCACCTGATTCTGCAGGCGCGCCAGCGCCGCGCTGATGGGTTCGGGCAACAGGTCCTGCCATTGCGAAGCCTGCTGGCCCAGCTTGAGCACCGGGCCTTTCATCTGGCCAAGGGCATCGCCCAGTAGCTCGCCCACCGGCTGCCAGTCGATGCGCGCCTTGCCCGGCGTGATGCGTTGCACCAGCAGATTGCCGGCGATCCGCGCACCGGTGCCGCCCAGCTGCAGAAAGCGGCCGAGCGCCGAAGCCGAGGGGCGCGAGAATCGAGACATGGCGGCTACCTGTGAAGGCAAAGGCTGATCATGGAACAGCCGCGATGTCGATCCAAGGTGCAATGGTTGCAGCCTGTTGCGCACCCGCAGCGAACCTACCTGCGAAGGCTTCTCGGGGCGCCTGATGGTGCGCCGCCTGAGGTCGCGATGACGCCTGCAACGAGCCCGGTCAAATTCCGATATGCGGAACGGCGCGGCAAAAGCCCAGTCGGAATAGATGACTACGCCCCTCGGTTTTCGCTTGCCGAACACGCCTGCCACACGGTCATGGCGAACCGGCATGGGGCTTCTTGCCCGACCGCTTGTGCGGCTTTGACGGGCGCGTTCCATTGCCTCGCGGCGCTCGAAGCGCGAGGTCAGGAACCAGGACACGCAGTCTCCATGAGGCTGCCTGCGTAAGGAGCATGGAAATGACCGATACCCACGATCTTGATTTCCCCATGGATGACGAAGCCCAGCGTATTTCGACGGGCAGCGAAGGGCTGGACAACATCCTCGGCGGTGGCCTGGACCCCAACCGCATGTATCTCTACGAGGGCAGTCCGGGCTCGGGCAAGACCACCATTGCGCTGCAGTTCCTGCTCGAGGGCGTGCGCAGGGGCGAGCGCGTGCTCTACGTGACGCTGTCGGAAACCAAGGCAGAGCTGGAGCTGGTGGCCAAGCGGCACGGCTGGAGCCTGGATGGCATTGATGTGTTCGAACTGGTCAGCCCGGAAACCAGCCTCGATCCGGAGCTGGAGCTGACCGTGCTGCACCCGGCGGAAATGGAGCTCAGCGAAACCACCCAGCAGGTGTTCGACCGCGTCAGCGAAACCAACCCGACACGGGTGATCTTCGACAGCCTTTCGGAAATGCGACTGCTGGCGCAAAGCCCGCTGCGCTATCGCCGGCAGGTGCTGGCACTCAAGCACTTCTTCACCACCCGCCGCTGCACGGTGATCCTGCTCGATGACCAGACCTCGGAAATGGGCGACCTGCAGCTGCACTCGATTTCCCATGGGGTCGTCCTGCTGGAGCAGCTGGCCATCGACTATGGCGCCGAACGCAGGCGTCTGCGGGTCATCAAGATGCGCGGCATCCAGTTCCGCGGTGGCTACCACGACTTCGTCATCCGCAAGGGCGGGCTGCAGATCTATCCGCGCCTGATCGCGGCCGAGCATCGCTCCTGCTTCGTCGGCGAGGTGGCCTCCTCCGGCAACGAGATGCTGGACCGGATGCTCGGTGGCGGGCTGGAACGCGGCACCAACGCGCTGCTGGTCGGCGCGGCCGGGGTCGGCAAGTCCTCGCTGGCGCTGACCTATGCGTACGCCGCCTGCCAACGCGGCGAGCAGGTGGCCTTCTTCGTTTTCGACGAGAACATCGGCACCCTGCTGACCCGCGGCCGCGCACTGGGAATGGATATCGAACCGTGGATCGAACGAGGCCTGCTGCACCTGCAACAGGTCGACCCGGCCGAACTGTCGCCCGGCGAGTTCACCGCCGCGGTGCGCCACAGCGTCGAAATGCAAGGCGCCGGGCTGGTGGTGCTCGATAGCCTCAACGGCTACCTGCACGCCATGCCGGACGGCAAGTTCCTGGTCCTGCAGATGCACGAGCTGCTGAGTTACCTGGGGCAGAAAGGGGTGGTCACCATCATGGTATTGGCCCAGCATGGGCTGGTTGGCGTAATGGATACCCCAATCGACATCAGCTACCTGAGCGATGCCGTCATCATGCAGCGCTATTTCGAGCATGCCGGCATCATCCGCCGGGCCCTGTCGGTGGTGAAGAAGCGCAGCGGGCGCCACGAGAACACCATCCGCGAATACCGCTTCAGTCCCACCGGCATCCAGGTCGGGCCGCCCCTGAGTCACTTCAACGGCATCCTTTCGGGCACACCGGAATACACCGGCGATGCGGCTCAGCTACTGAAAGACGAGCATGACGACACCTACTAAACGTGACAGCCCCACCGTAGTCGTCTTTGCCCCCATCGGTCGGGACGGCCCCGCCTCGGCCGAGCTGCTCAACCGCAGCGGCATGGAAGCCGTGGTCTGCCACAGCCTCGAGGAAGTGCTCCAGCGCGCGGAAACGGAAGCCGACGCCGTATTCATCGCCGAGGAAGGCCTGTTCGGCCATGACCTCGCGGCTCTGGCCGCCTGGGTCGACCGACAGCCGGCCTGGTCCGATTTTCCCTTCGTGGTGCTCACCAGCAAGCATCAGCAACCGGCCGTGGCCGCTTGGCGCCAGCGCATGGTCGCCGCGCTGCGCAACGTCTCGCTGCTGGAACGTCCGGTGCAGAGCATCACCCTCACCAGTGCCATGAAGGCGGCGCTGCGCGGGCGGCATCGCCAGTACGAGGTGCGCGCGCTGCTCGAAGCGCGCGAACGTGCCTCGCACGAGCTCGAAGCGCTGGTGGTCGAACGGACCAGCGAGCTGGAAAAGGCCAACCAGGAACTGCGCACGCAGATGGCCGAACGCACCCGTATCGAGGAGACCCTGCGCCAGGCGCAGAAAATCGAGGCCATCGGCCAGCTCACCGGCGGCATCGCCCATGACTTCAACAACCTGCTGATGGTGATTTCCGGCGGGCTCGACATGCTCGACCGCCGTGCCGATCCCGCACGCCGCGAACGCCTGATGGCCGGCATGCGCCAGGCGGCCCAGCGCGGCACATCCCTCACCCGCCAGCTGTTGGCCTTCTCCCGGCGCCAGTCGCTGGCGCCGGAATCCGTCGACCTGGTGCTGCGCATCGGGCGGATGCGCGAGCTGCTCGACCGCAGCCTGAGCGGCGACGTGCACGTGCAGGTGCAGTTCGCCCCGGACCTGTGGCCCGTGGAAGTCGATCCGGGCGAGCTGGAGCTGGTGATTCTCAACCTCGCGGTCAACGCCCGCGACGCCATGCCCGATGGCGGCTCGATCCTGATCGAGGCACGCAATGCGCCGGATGAACCGGTCATGGGCCTGCGCGGCGACTTCGTCCGCCTCGCGGTCATCGACGACGGCACCGGTATCCCGGAGGACGTCCGCGCACGGGTGTTCGATCCCTTCTTCACCACCAAGGAAATCGGCAAGGGCTCGGGGCTCGGCCTGGCCCAGGTCTACGGCTTCGCCCGGCAATCGGGCGGCACCGTCTGGATCGAAAGCGAATGCGGGCGCGGCACCAGCGTGATCATGCTGCTGCCGCGTTCGGCACGTGTACCCGAGCAGCCCGCCGAGGATGAACGCGCCGCCGACGATGCCGCCGACCCTTCCCTCGGCAGCGTGCTGCTGGTGGATGACGACGAGGAAGTGGCCGCGCTGGTGGGCGAGATGCTCGAGCACCTGGGGTACCGCGTCAGCCACGCCGACAGTGCCACCGCTGCGCTGAATGCGCTGGCCAACGGCTGCAAGGTGGACGTCGTGTTCTCCGACGTGATGATGCCAGGTGGCATGAATGGCGTTGAGCTGGCCAGGGAGATTCGAGTGCGCGCCCTGGGCGTTCCGGTGCTGCTCACCAGCGGCTATGCCGAGGCCGCTCAGCAATCGGCTGCGGCCGAGGGGGTGCACGTGCTGGCCAAGCCCTATCGGCTCGAAGACCTGGCCGCCTCGCTGCACGACGCGATCGAGGGCGCGAAGGACGTCTAGATTGCCCTTCCGACCCTGACTGAAGCCGGCGGTGGCTCAGTCGATTCGCCAATAGCGATAGTGCTGCGGCTTGAATACCTGATTGAAATGCCGGCCCAGCGAGTCGGCCTCCAGCAACGCCTGCACCACCTCGGGCGGAACCGCCTCGTAGCGATACAGCGCACCGCTGCTGAATTCCACCTCCAGTATCTGCTGCTCGGGGTCGTAGCCCAGCGAGCGCAGGCTGCTCGATTGCAAGGCGACGCGCTTCATGGCCCGCTTGCGGTATCACGGTTGAAGCCCTCGGCCTGCATGCGCCAGAGCCCATCGAACTCGCCGCCGCGGCGGCGCAGCTCCTGTGGCGGGCCGTCCTCGACGATGCGACCGTCGCGCAGCACGATGATGCGGTCGAAGCTCGACAGCGTTGACAGGCGATGTGCCACGGCCACCACCGTCCGGTTGTGCACCAGGTTGTCCAGTGCGGCCTGGATCTCGGCCTCGGACTGGGTATCGAGCGCCGAAGTGGCCTCGTCGAGGATGAGAATCGGCGCATCCTTGAGGAAGGCCCGAGCGATACCCAAGCGCTGGCGCTGACCGCCCGAGAGCATCACCCCACGCTCGCCGACCAGGGTGTCGTAACCCTGCGGCAACTCACGGATGAAGCTGTCGCAGAATGCCCGGCGGGCGGCCTGGACCACTTCTTCGTCCGAGGCGTCAGGGCGGCCGTAGCGGATGTTCTCGCGGATGCTGCGATTGAACAGCGCGGTTTCCTGCGGCACCACGGCGATCTTCTCGCGCAGGCTGTCCTGGCTGACGCTGCGGATGTCCTGGCCGTCGAGCAGGATGCGGCCGTGCTGCACATCGTCCAGCCGCTGGATGAGATGGATCAGGGTCGACTTGCCCGCCCCCGAGGAGCCCACCACGCCTACCTTCTGCCCGGCCGGGATATGGAGATCGAGCTGCTCGAACACCATGCCGCGCTCGGGATAACCGAAGCCGACCCCCTCGAAGGTGATGTCGCCTTCGGCGAGCATCAGCTGGGTATCGGTGTCCTCCAGACCGTGGGGCTGGACGATGATGCGCAGGGTGTCGTCGATGGCGCCGAGCTGCTGGGTGGCATCCACCAAAGCCAGCGCCAGGTCGCGCGAGCCGTGCAGGATACGGAAGGTCAGCGCGCTGACCAGCACGACGTCACCGGCGGTCACCGAACCGCCGATCCACAGCTGGATTGCCCAGATCAGCATGCCGCCGGCCATCACCGACAGGCAGATGTCATGCATCACACGGGCCTTTTCCAGGTACATCCAGCTGCGTCGCTGGGCACGGGCCTCGTAGCCGATCTCGTGGGCCAGGCGTTCGGCCTCGCGATCCCGGGCGGAAAAGGCCTTGATCGTCCAGACGTTGGAGACCGCGTCCACCAGCTCGCCGCCAACCCGCGCCGATTGCGCCGCGAAACGCTGATGCTTGCTGCGTCCGCGGATACCGAAGCCGGTGATCAGCGCCGCGACAATGGCGACGAAGACGATCAGCGCCACCGCCATCTGCCAGCCGACGGTGAACAGCACCACCACGGCGCCAAGGAAGTCGACGATCGGCGGCACGATCTTCCACGCCAGCCCGCCATAGATCGAACCGGCCGCGGCCCCGAGGGCGGAGATGCGATTGCCCAGCGACCCGGCGAAATGCTCGGTGAAATAGCGCATCGGGTGGCCGGTCAGGTGCTTGAACAGGTCGACGCGGATGTCCACCACGCTGGCCACCACGGTACGGCAACCAAGCCAGCCGCCCAGGCGCCAGAACACGTTCTCGGTGACGATCAGGCCGATGAACAGCCCCAACGGCCACCAGACGTTGGCCGAACCGCGATCCGAGGTGCCCTGCGCCATCGCATCGACCAGCAGCTTCATGCCGTACTGCACGGCCACCGCGCAGCTCGCCGCGCCGATGATCAGTGCCAGCAGGCCGCCGAAATGCCAGGGCCGCGCGCAGATGTAATGCCAGAGAAACGCCACCGGACGGCTGGGCAACGGCAGCTCGTCGGCCTTTGCCTGGGGCACGGCGGCCGCCTGGTTCATGACATCACTGCGGCGAGTTGCGGGGCCGGATTAGACTGGCTGAAGCGCGCCTGTTGCAGGCGCAGCTCATCGGCCAGCCCCTGGTGTACGCAGCGCCGGCCGCTTTCGTCGGCAAAACCGAGCAGGCCAACCGGACAGTGTCGCTCGTCCGCCCAGCCCGGATAGTCCAGTACCGGATACAGGCAGATGCCCTCCACCGGCACACCGGCCTGCATCGCCAGGCCCGCCTGCTCGCTGACATAGCGCAGCCAGTCGCCGCGCAGGTCGCCCTCGGCGCCGGTCTCGGCAATCAGCAGGGGGCGCTGGTAGCGCTGATGGATCTCGCGCAGGATGCCCTTGAACGGCCGGTAATCCGGGCTGTCCCGCTCGATGGTGCGGCCGTCGCCGTGGTACCACTGGTTATCCGAGTAGTAGTTGACGCCGATGATGTCGAGGTACTCCGGCGCACCGCCGAGCCCCGGCCATTGTTCGCCGCAGAGCATGTCCCAGGCCTCGAACTGCGCCTGGCGAAAGCGCTCGGCGTCGCGCTGCGGGCCTGGCCGGTCGTTGCCAGCAACCACATGAATGGCCGGATCGACCTGAACGAAACGCGCCCGCGGATCGACCGCGCGAATCGCCTGCATCGCGGCGATGGTGGCCCGCACCAGCTGGTGCTTGAGTTCGAAGCCGCGGCCGCGGGCCATGGGATTGAAGTAGGCCTCGTCGCCGCCCGCCCAGGCCCAGAAGGAAATCTCGTTGAGCGGTGCATAGAACGGCACATCGTGGGTCTCGTCCTTGACCAGTTGCGCCACCGCCGCGGCATAACGGGCGAAGCGCTCGACGAACTGCGGCCGCCAGATGTCGATGTCATCCGGCCAGCCGTAATGACACAGGTCCCAGATCACCTGGGTACCCTGGCGCTGGGCGGCCTGCAGCATGGGCAGGAAGCTCGACCAGTCGTACTGCCCCGGCTGGCGCTCGATCAGATGCCAGCGCAGGCCGTCGCGCACGGCATGCAGACCATGGCGGTGCAGTTCGGCGTAGTCGTGCGCGGCCCAGCGGTCATGGCCGGTCGCGGCGAGCAGGTCGAGTCGGCGGCCGTCACTGCGGCGATGGTTCGAGCACTCGAAACCACCGAGAAAGAAACTCTTGAATACAGAGGGGTGGTGCATCGTTTACCTCTTGGATGACGCCAGCGACCGCAGCGTTAACCGCGCGGCCCGTGCCCGAGCGCACGCGCCTCGGGCTCTTGCATAACGACCGTTGCGCTTCAACCAGGTTGCTCGGCGACCGCCTGCGGCTGGCTGGCGTGCTCGGCTTCCTCGATGCGCTTGTACAGCGCCAGCGCCTGCCCTACCACCTGATCCATGTTGTAGTACTTGTAGGTGCCGAGGCGGCCGACAAAGGTCACGTTCGGCGTTTCGTCCGCCAGCTGCTGATAGCGCTTGTACAGCTCGGCGTTCTCCGGCCGCGGGATCGGGTAGTAGGGATCGCCCTCGGCGGAGGGGTACTCGTAGGTGATGCTGGTCTTCGGGTGGACCTGCCCGGTGAGGTGCTTGTACTCGCTGATGCGCGTGTAGGGCACATCCTCGCTGGGGTAGTTGACCGTACCCACGGCCTGGAACTGTTCCTGGTCGAGCTGCTTGTGCTCGAACTTCAACGAGCGGTACGGCAGCTTGCCGAAACGGTAATCGAAGTACTCGTCGATCGGGCCGCAGAAGATCAGGTGGTCGTACTGCACCTCGTCGCGGATCTCGCGGTAGTCGGTGTTGAGCATGACCTTGATGTTGGGGTGCGCCAGCATCTTCTCGAACATCTTCGTGTAGCCATGCTTGGGCATCTGCTGGAAGGTGTCAGTGAAGTAGCGGTCGTCGGTGTTGGTGCGCGTGGGGATGCGCGAGGTCACCGACTTGTCCAGCTGCGACGGGTCCAGCCCCCACTGCTTGCGGGTGTAGCCGCGGAAGAACTTCTGGTACAGCTCACGGCCGATGCCGTTGATCACCACGTCCTCGCTGGTCTGGATGTTCTCCACCGGCTCGGCGCGGCTGGCGAGAAAGTCGGCCGCTTCCTGTTCGGTGGTCATGTTCAGGCCATAGAGCCTGTTCAGCGTGGTCATGTTGATCGGGATCGGCACTTCCTGGCCATCCACTCGCGCCAGCACGCGATGTTCGTACGGGCGCCACTCGGTGAACTGCGAGAGGTAATCGACGATGCGCTGGGCGTTGGTGTGGAAGATGTGCGGGCCGTAGCGGTGAATCAGCACGCCGGACTCGTCGTGGTAGTCGTAGGCATTGCCGGCGATATGCGGGCGCCGGTCGACCACCAGCACGCGCTTGTTCAGCCCCGTGGCAAGGCGCTCGGCAAGCACGCTGCCGGCAAAGCCGGCGCCGACGATGAGGTAGTCGAAGCCGCGTCTGCGCGCCTGTGGCTGGTCGCCCGCGCCTGCGCCGAGACGTTCCGGGTTGCTGTCCTGCGGGCTCATATCGCGCATTGCATCTTCTCCTTCATCAGGCTCCAGGTGTGATCCCAGGACATGTCGCCCAGGATCTCGTCGGCCTTGGCCAAGAGACCGTCGCGGTCTTCGGCATCGGCCAGGGCGGCTTCGGTGGCAGCGACGAACGCCTCGGCGCTGTCGGCGATGCGCACGATCCCGGTGTCACCGTAGGTGCGCACCACATCGGTGATCGGCGTGGACACCACCGGGCAGCCGCCGGCGAGGTATTCGGGGGTTTTGGTCGGGCTGATGAAACGGGTCGACTCGTTCAGTGCGAACGGCATGATCGCCACGTCCCAGCCGGACAGGTATTGCGGCAGCTCGTCGTAGGTCTTGCCGCCCAGGTAGTGGATGTTGTCGCGCTGCGGCAGCTCGGCCGGGTCGATCTTCACCACCGGGCCGACCAGCACGATCTGCCAGTCCGGCCGCATGCGCGCGACCTGCTCGATCAGGGCGATGTCCAGACGCTCGTCGATCACGCCGTAGAAGCCCAGGCGCGGATGCGGAATCTCTGCCTGATCGTCCGGGTCGTGCTGCGGGCGGCGCGCGGCGGCGAAGTGCTCGACATCGACGCTGCTGGGGAACGGGTGAGCGTTGTCGTGGCGCTGGCGCTTGGCTTCATAGAGGCTGTAGCCGCCGGTGAACACCAGGTTGGCCCGGCACATCAGTTCCACCTCGCGCTCCACCAGTTCCGGCGGCGCGCCGCGGAACGCCGAGAGCTCGTCCATGCAGTCGTAGACGATCAGGCCGGGCGCCAGGTGATCGGAGAACGCCAGGCTCATCGGCGTGTAGTACCAGAGCAGCAGGTCGCTGACGCCGAGTTTTTCCAGGTAGCCATCGAGCAACTGGCGCTGCACGCGGGTCGCATCCTCCCCCTCGCAGCCGGCCGGCAGGCGCGGGATCAGCACCTGCACGCCATTCTCCTCGGGACGCACTTCAAGCCAGGGCTCGGCATCCTCGGTGGGAATCGGTTCCTCATGGAAGAGCACGTTGTAGTCGCGGGCAAAACGCGACATCAGGTGTTGCGGGCGCTGGTAGACGAAGCTCCAGCGCAGATGCGACAGACACAGCAGGGTCGGAACCTGATCGTCGAAGACCACTTCGGCCGGTACCTGCTGCGCGTTGCGGGATTTGCCGATGTCGTATTGGAACGGGCCGGCCCAGCTCATCTAGCACCTCGTTTTCGGTGGCGGCGGCCAGGCCTCCCATGGCCGTTCAACCGTCACTTGAAAAGCCAGCGCTGCCCTGCGTAAGGCGTATCGATTCGAGGCGACAGCGAGGCTCGCAAAACCCTGCAACCCGCGCCGCCTGCCGGGTAGTGGACGGCAATCAGCGGTACGGGTTCCCGCCAATCATCAGATTGCACAGGCCGTCGACCGGCTGGCGGGTGAATTGAACTCGCTCGGACGTTGCCCCGTCCCTATCAGCAGGACGCCTGATTTAAACCGGCATCGGAACCCCTCGCGCGCAGCTCGCCGTCGCCGTCCCGTTCCGTTTCGCCGAACCCAAATTACGGAGACTCATGCAGCGCCAGCCATGGCCAGCCGCAGTGTCCCGAGCGTGTCGAAAGACTGCGAACTTCGGAGGTAGACAGATGATTCTGGTGACAGGAGGGGCCGGTTACATCGGCTCACACGCGGTGCTCGAACTGCTGCAGGCCGGGCATGAGGTGCTGGTACTGGACAACCTGTGCAACAGCTCGCAGCTGGCTCTGGACCGCGTGGAGCAACTGGCCGGCCGGCCACTGCACTTCGTCAAGGGCGACGTGCGCAATCGCTCGCTGCTCAAGGCGCTCTTCGCTGCCTACCCGATCACTGCGGTGATGCACTTCGCCGGCCTGAAGGCGGTTGGCGAAAGCGTGCGCGAGCCGCTGCGCTACTACGAAACCAATGTCGGCGGCAGCATCGCGCTGTGCCAGGCCATGGCCGAAGCCGGAGTGTTCAAGTTGGTGTTCAGCTCCTCGGCCACCGTCTATGGCGAGTCGCCGGTGATGCCCATCACCGAGGATCGTCCCACTGGCGTGCCGACCAACCCCTACGGCCAGTCCAAACTGATGGCCGAGAACGTGCTCAAGGGCCTGGCCGACTCCGACCCGCGCTGGTCCATCGCGCTGCTGCGCTACTTCAACCCTATCGGCGCCCATGAGTCGGGGCTGATCGGCGAAGACCCCAACGGCGTGCCGAACAACCTGCTGCCGTACATGCTGCAGGTGGCGGTGGGTCGGCGAAAGCAGCTCAGCGTCTACGGCGACGACTATCCGACGCCAGATGGCACCGGCATCCGCGATTACATCCATGTGGTGGACCTGGTCAAAGGCCATTTGAAGGCGCTGGAGCGTCTTAATCTCGTGCACGGCGCGCAGGTGTGGAACCTCGGCGCCGGCAAGGGCCATTCGGTGCGCGAAATGATCACAGCCTTCGAGGAAGTCACCGGGCGCCCGTTGCCCCACGTGATCAAGCCACGCCGCGCCGGCGACATCGCCCAGTGCTGGTCCGACCCGAGCAAGGCCGAGCGCGAGCTTGGCTGGCGCGCCGAAAAGGACCTGATCACCATGCTCGCCGACGCCTGGCGCTGGCAGAGCCGCAACCCTCGCGGTTATGCCGCCGACAAGGTCGCCGCGGCGGACGCGGAAACCACGCAGACCGCCCTGGCCAGCTGAACGGCCCCCGCGCGGCCCGCCTCGGGCTGCGCAAGCCGCCCGCGAGCGACCATGGCTCCCAGCGTATCGCCAATTGCTATTGGCGGACGATCCGGTGGCCAACGCCGGACGAGGAGATCGCCGGCTCGTCGCCGCTCCAGTTCAGCTGGTTGTCGACGCCATTGAGGGTGATCTGAACGGGCCCGTCGAACCGCAGGTCCAGCTCGTGCTCGGCACCATCGATCTCGACGATCGCCGTCTGTCCATCACCGACCACCGCGCCACGCACACGATTCTTGGCGGTGTCGACCATGAGCCGGGCTACGGACGTTGCCGATACGCTGATGTCCATGCCGGAAATCTCCAGCGCGGTCGCGGTACCAAGGCTGACCTTGTGATCCGTGCCATATACCTGCACCACGCCGCAATCGCCGGTCAGGCTGATGGTGTTGGCGTTACCGGAGATGTTCACGTCCCGTCCGCCACAGGGAATGTCCCTGGACAGTTCGATTCCATCGAACTCAAGTGGCTGGGCCTGAGCGGTGACGGCCAGCAGCAGACCAGCCACCAGTGCAGCACATGCGCAACGATTCATTCGCAAAGTTCCTTTTGAGCCGAAACAGAAGGCATCGGAACCGCTCCGCTGCCGTGCGGCTAGGACTCGATGGCCGATGCCGAGTTCAACGCCGGCATGGCCAGCGCGTCGACGCCGGAAGCTGCACGTCGACAGCAGGGCCACCGTGGTGGCATTAGCCGTGTCGGTTATGCGTAGCTCACTGCCGCTCCAGCTCGTTGCGCAACCACTCCGCCAGACGCTCGGCGCGCCTGTCGACTCGCCGCGCGGGCACCCAGAGCGCCAGTCTGGCGCGGGTCTCGACGAAGCCCCAGGGCGCCAGCAGACGACCCTGGCGCAGGTCGTCGGCCACCAGCTGCTGTGGCGCGATGGCCACGCCGAGGCCGGCCAGCGCCGCCTCCAGCAGGAAATACAGGTGTTCGAAGCTCTGCCCCAGACGCAGCCGCGCCGGATCCAGCCCCTGCTGACGCGCCCAGTTCGGCCAGGCCTGCGGCCGCGAGGCGGTGTGCAGCAGCGTCTCGTCGAGCACAGCCGACGGCGGCGCGCCGCGAAGGTCGGCACAGCGTGGATGGTAGGGGCTGAGCACCGGGCCGATGCGCTCGGCGGCCAGCTCGAACACCTGCATGTCCGCCGGCCAGGGCGGTTCGGCGTACCACAGCGTGGCGTCCAGCCCCGGCTTGCGCGGGTCCAGCTCGCCTTCGCTGGCCGACAGTTGCAGGCGCAGTTCCGGCAGGTCGCGATTGAGCCGATCCAGCCGCGGGATGAACCAGCGCGCCAGCAGACTGCCCGGGCAACCGAGCACGAACGGCGCCTCGGCGGTCTGGCGCTGCAGCTCGGCGCAGGTGCTGCGCAGACGCTCGAAGGCTTCGCTGGCGGCATCACGCAGCCGCGCACCGGCATCGGTGAGTTTTACGCCGCGCCCTTCCTTGACGAACAGGCCAACGCCAAGCTGCTCTTCGAGCTGCTTGACCTGCCGACTGATCGCGCCGTGGGTCACGTGCAGCTCGCGCGCCGCTTCGCTCAGACTGCCCAGCCGGGCGGCAGCCTCGAAGGCTCGCAATGCGTTGAGAGGAGGTAGATCGCGCGCCATATCCGTGAGTTTTCCTGACAGGTTGCGTCGATCTTATCGCTTTTATCCGGGCGGCCATAGCCGTACCCTGACGCCATCGCATCTGCCGGCCCGCGCTCGGCAGCCCGCCTACACAGGAGTCCGACATGACCTCATACCGCAACGGCCCTGACGCCAAGGGCCTGTTCGGCCACTTCGGTGGTCAGTACGTCGCCGAAACGCTGATGCCGCTCATCCACGAGCTGGCCGCCGAGTACGAAAAAGCCAAGGCCGACCCCGAGTTCGCCAAGGAGCTCGCCTACTTCCAGCGCGACTACGTGGGCCGCCCCTCGCCGCTGTACTTCGCCGAGCGCCTGACCGAACACTGCGGCGGCGCGAAGATCTACCTCAAGCGCGAAGAGCTCAACCACACCGGCGCGCACAAGATCAACAACTGCATCGGCCAGATCCTGCTGGCCAAGCGCATGGGCAAGCAGCGCATCATCGCCGAGACCGGCGCCGGCATGCACGGCGTGGCCACTGCCACCGTGGCCGCGCGCTTCGGCATGCAGTGCGTGATCTACATGGGCACCACCGACATCGACCGCCAGCAGGCCAACGTCTTCCGCATGAAGCTCCTGGGCGCCGAAGTGATTCCGGTCACCGCCGGCACCGGCACCCTGAAGGACGCGATGAACGAAGCCCTGCGCGACTGGGTGACCAACGTCCACAACACCTTCTACCTGATCGGCACCGTCGCCGGACCGCACCCCTACCCCGCCATGGTCCGCGACTTCCAGGCCGTGATCGGCAAGGAAACCCGCGAGCAGATGATGGAAAAGGAAGGTCGCCTGCCCGACTCGCTGGTGGCCTGTATCGGTGGCGGCTCCAATGCCATGGGCCTGTTCCATCCGTTCCTGGATGACGCCAGTGTGAAGATCATCGGCGTCGAGGCGGCCGGGCACGGTATCGAGACCGGCCAGCACGCGGCGAGCCTGAACGGCGGCGTACCCGGCGTACTGCACGGCAACCGCACCTTCCTCCTGCAGAACGAGGATGGCCAGATCATCGACGCCCACTCGATCTCCGCCGGCCTGGACTACCCCGGCATCGGCCCGGAACACGCCTGGCTGCACGACATCGGCCGCGTCGAGTACACCTCGATCACCGACAAGGAAGCGCTCAAGGCTTTCCATACCTGCTGCCGCCTGGAAGGCATCATCCCGGCGCTGGAGTCCTCCCACGCGCTGGCTGAAGTATTCAAGCGCGCGCCTGGTCTGCCGAAGGATCACCTGATGGTGGTCAACCTCTCCGGCCGCGGCGACAAGGACATGCAGACCGTCATGCACCACTACGACGAACAGGAAGAACATATATGAGCCGCCTGCAGACGCGCTTCGACGAGCTGAAACAACAGAACCGCGCCGCACTGGTGACCTTCATCACCGCCGGCGATCCGGACTACGCCACTTCGCTGCAGATCCTCAAGGGCCTGCCGGCCGCGGGTGCTGACGTCATCGAACTGGGCATGCCCTTTACCGACCCGATGGCCGACGGCCCGGCGATCCAGCTGGCCAACATCCGCGCCCTCGCCGCCAAGCAGGACCTGGCCAAGACGCTGCAGATGGTTCGAGAATTCCGCCAGGACAACCAGACCACCCCGATCGTGCTGATGGGCTACTTCAACCCCATCCACAAGATGGGCGTGGAGCGCTTCATCGCCGAGGCGGTGGAAGCCGGCGTCGACGGCCTGATCGTGGTCGACCTGCCGCCGGAGCACAACGAAGACCTCTGCGACCCCGCCCAGGCCGCGGGCATCGACTTCATCCGCCTGACCACCCCGACCACCGATGACAAGCGCCTGCCGGTGGTACTCAACGGTAGCTCCGGCTTCGTCTATTACGTCTCGGTGGCCGGCGTGACCGGTGCCGGTTCGGCGACGCTCGAGCATGTCGAGGAAGCCGTGGCGCGCCTCAAGCGCCATACCGAGCTGCCGGTTTGCGTCGGCTTCGGCATCCGCACGCCGGAACAGGCCGCCGCCATCGCCCGGCTGACCGAAGGGGTGGTAGTGGGCTCGGCGCTGATCGATCAGATCGCCAATGCCAAGAGCAACGCACAGGCCGTCGAATGCGTGCTGGAACTGTGCCGCCAGATCAGTACCGGCGTGCGCGGCGCCCGCGCCTGACCGCACCGTCGCCCTGCAAAGCACCGCCGCCCGGTCGATCCGGGCGGCGGTTTTTTTTGCCTGTGTTCTTGGGCAAGGTCGACTCGGCTGCCGTGCACAGCGCTTCACCCTTCTGAAAAAAATCGGCCCCGCCTGCGCTGCCTTCGATGCACCTGAACGGTGCGCAAGGGCATGGGAGTTCCGCGCTCTGCGTCCCTTTGCCAGACACGGCGCAGGCCGGCTTACGCACCACGGCGAAGCAGCGGTCGCCTCGAGAAAAGGCACCCACCGCCGTTGCCGAAACGGCATCGGCGTGCTCGATATTCTCTGCTTTTGAGTACAAGCGGCGCGCCGGATACTGCGCTCGCCGGTCGCCATTCCGCGGTCGGCAGAGCAGGATCGAGCCATGAACGAATCCCTTTGCGCCCGCCATCTCGAAGCCGCCGCGCTGCCGCTGATCGACATCGCCGGGCTGTTTTCTCCCGATCTCGACGAGCGCGCCGCCGTGGCCAAACGCATCGGTGCGGCCTGTCGCGAGGTCGGTTTCTTCTGTATCGCCAACCACGGCGTCGACGCGGCGCTGCAGCAGGCGGTGTTCGAGCAGGCGCGGGCCTTCTTTGCCCTGCCGGAACCCGGCAAGCGCGCCCTGGACAAGGTGTTCTCGAAGGCCAATCGCGGCTATGAGCCGTTGCGCGGGCAGGTGCTGGAAGCCGGTGCGCCGGCCGATCTCAAGGAAGGCTTCTACATCGGCGAGGAGCTGGCCGAGGACGACCCGCGGGTACTGGCCGGGCGTTTCAACCATGGTGCCAACCAGTGGCCGAGCGAGCTCGCGGAGTTTCGCCCGACCATGGAGCGCTATCGCGACGCGATGAATGCGCTGGCGAATCGGCTGATGGGGGCCATCGCGCTGTCGCTGCAACTGCCGGAGGATCATTTCGCCGGCTTCTGCCGCGACTCCATGAGCACCCTGCGCCTGCTGCATTACCCGCCGCAGCCGGCCAATGCCGCGCCCGGCGAAAAGGGCTGTGGCGCGCATACCGATTTCGGCGGGCTGACGCTGCTTCTGCAGGACGAGAACCCCGGCCTGCAGGTCTGGGATCGTCACAGCAAGAGCTGGATTCACGCAGTGCCCGTGCCCGGCACCTATGTGGTCAATCTGGGCGACATGATTGCCCGCTGGACCAACGACCAGTACCGTTCGACGCTGCACCGGGTGGTCAACATGTCCGGACGCGAGCGCTACAGCGTGCCGTTCTTCTTCAGCGGCAACCCGGACCATGTGGTCGAGTGCCCGCCGACCTGCCTCGCGCCCGGCGAGGCGCCGCGCTACCCCGCGGTGACGGTGGAAGAACACCACCGCGAGATGTACCGGAGGACCTATGGCTGACGTCGTCCTCATCCACGGGGCCTGGGCCGGTAGCTGGGTCTGGGATTCGCTGCAGGATGGCCTGCGCGATGCCGGCCACCGACCGCACGCGGTCGATCTGCCGGGCAACGGCAGCGACGCCACGCCGCTCGCCGAGGTCTCGCTGCAGCGCTACGTCGAACACGTCGGCGCGCTGATCGAGACGCTGCCCGGCCCGATCCATCTGGTCGCGCATTCCGGCGGCGGCATCACCGCCACCGCCATAGCCGAACGTTATGCCGAGCGCATCGCCGGGGTCGCCTATGTCGCCGGCATGATGCTGCCCAGCGGCATGGGCTTCGGCGAACTCTGTGCCGAGCTCGCCCGCGACTTTCCCGAGGTCAGCGGCATCGGCCCCTATCTCGAGGCCGCGCCCGGCGGCAGCCGCGTACCGGGCGATGCCGCCTGCACCCTGTTCTTTCACGATGCACCGGCACAGGCCGCGATCACTGCCGCGCGCCGCCTGACGGTGCAGCCCGACGGCGGCCGCGATATCGCCGCACAGTGGACGGCCGCGCGTTTCGGTCGTCTGCCGCGGCTGTATATCGAAGCCACGCAGGACCGCTCCGTGCTGCCGCGGGTGCAGCAGCGCATGCAGCAGCTGGTGCCGGGTGCCGAGCGCGTGCGCCTCGATTGTGGCCATGCGCCGCAACTGGCCATGCCCGACGCGCTGCTCGCCGCCCTGCTGGATTTCTTCGCGCGCCAACCACATCCCGTGCGCTGACCCGTTTATTGCATCGCGCTCATCACGCCGAACCTTCAAGGAGCTTCACCATGTTCAACAGAACCCTGCTCGCCAGCGCCCTGTTCGCGCTGTTCAGCCAATCCGCCCTGGCCGCCGACAAGGTGCGCTGGCTCAACGACTGGCTGCCGGCCGGCGACAAGGCGGCGATCTACCTCGGTGTCGAACAGGGCCTGTTCGCCGCCGAAGGCATCGAAGTGGAAATCGCCAGTGCCCGCGGTGGCAGCGACGTGGTGACCAAGCTGGCCACCAACAGCGCCGACTTCGGCTCGGCCGGCCTGGCCTCGCTGCTGCAGGCCAAGGCCCAGGGCGAGGTGCCGGTGGTGGCCGTGGCGCCGATCTACAACAAGCAGCCGGACGCCTTCTTCACCACCGAAGGTTCGGGCATCGAGAGCTTCAAGGACATCGTCGGCAAGACGGTCGCCACCCCGACCTTTTCCGCCTCCAACGTGGTCTGGCCGCTGCTGCTGGAGCGCAACGGCATCGACCCGGCCAGCGTCAAGCTGCTCAAGCTCGACCCCGGCGCGCTGGCACCGATGCTCGCCACCGGCAAGGTGGACGCCACCATCAACTGGCTGACCGTCGCGCCCGGCTTCGTCCGTGCCCTCGGCGAGGCGGACAAGACGCTGAAGACCATCCCCTGGTCGGAATACGGCTTCGAGGGCTACGGCCTGTCGCTGGTGGCGTCGCAGCGCTTCGTGCAGAGCCATCCCGAGGTCGCCAAGAAGTTCGTCAAGGCCTACCGGCAGGCACAGAAGAACGCCATCGCCGACCCGGCTGCAGCGGCGGCGGCGCTGAAAAAGAAGGTTGCCGAAGTCGACCAGCAGCAGGCCGAAGAGCAATTCGTCGCCTCGGTGCCGCTGATGCAGAACGAGATCAGCGATGCCGAGGGCCCGGGCTTCGACGCCAAGCGGCTGGCCACCACCTGGGAATGGGTCGCCAAGGCGCAGGGCATGCAGATTGATGCCCTCGACCCGGCCAGCGCCATCGACACCAGCCTGAGCGAGTGAAGCCATGAACGCTGCCGTCCTGCCCGCCACACCGCGCCCCAACATCAGCTTCGATCGGGTCAGCCAGGTCTTCACCTCCTCCGATGGCAGCGAGGTGGTGGCGCTGGACAACGCCAGTTTCGACATCGGCCGCCACGAGTTCATCGCCGTGCTCGGCCCCTCGGGCTGCGGCAAGTCCACGCTGCTGCGCATCCTCGCCGGGCTGGTGCGACCGACCCACGGCCAGGTCAGCATCTACGGCAGCCCGGTGGACGGCCCGCGCGACGAGATCGGCATCGTCTTCCAGAAGCCGACGCTGCTGCCGTGGCTGAACATCCGCGACAACCTGACCTTTCCCATGCGCCACAAGTACGGCCGTGTCACCGCCCAGGAGATCACCCGCGGCGAGGAGCTGCTGGAACTGGTGGGGCTCAAGGAATTCGGCAACAAGCGCCCAGACGAACTCTCCGGCGGCATGCAGCAGCGCGCGGCGATTGCCCGGGCATTGCTGCACGACCCGGAAATCCTGCTGATGGACGAGCCGTTCTCGGCACTCGACGCCCTGACCCGCGACGAGTTGAGCCTGGAGCTGCTGAATATCTGGACCCAGCGTCCGAAGACGGTGCTGTTCATCACCCACTCGATTCCCGAAGCGCTGCTGCTGGCCGACCGCATCCTGGTGATGTCGGCACGCCCCGGCCGCGTTCAGGAAATCATCGATGTCGACCTGCCGCGTCCGCGGTCCATGCAGACCCTCACGGAGCCCCGTTTCAATGAGCTCGCCAACCATATCCGCCGCAAGGTCTTCTCGCGCCATGCCGACCATTAAGCCCAGGACACATCGCCTGAAGACGCAGGCCGATCGCCTCGCGCCCTGGCTCGCCTTCGTCGTCCTGCTGCTGGTCTGGGAGGCGGCCTGCCGCCTGCTCAAGCTGCCAAGCTTCGTGCTGCCCTCGCCCAGCGCCATTCTCGCGGCGACGCAGAAGGTCGGCCTCGGTGCCTGGGCCGAGCACATCTTCGCCACCCTGCGGGTGACACTGATGGGCTACGGCCTGTCGATCCTGATCGGCATCCCGCTGGCCATCGCGCTGGCGTCCTCGCGACTGATGTCGCGCACGCTCTATCCCCTGTTGGTGATCGTGCAGTCCACACCCATCGTCGCGGTAGCGCCGATCATCGTGGTGGTGATGGGCGCCGGCGACCTGCCGCGGGTGTTCATCACCTTCCTGATCGCCTTCTTCCCCATCGTGGTGTCCTGCGTCACCGGCCTCCTGGCGACGCCGGAAGAGCTGGTGGAACTGTCGCGCTCGCTGGGCGCGTCGAAGGCCCGCGAGTACCGCAACATCCGCCTGCCCTATGCGATTCCACACCTGTTCTCGGCGCTGCGCATCTCCATCACCCTGGCGGTGATTGGCGCGGTGGTCGCCGAGTTCGTCGCGGCGGAAAAAGGCCTGGGCTACTTCATCAACTTCTCCACCTCGATGTTCCAGGTGCCGCAAGCCTTCGCCGCGTTGATGATGCTGGTGGTGATCAGCCTGCTGCTGTTCCACCTGATCGGGCTGCTGCAGAAGGTCTACTTTCCCTGGAGCCTGCCCAAGGCGGGGCACTGAAGCCCACCACCTCTTCATCTCAGTCTGGATAACGCCATGCCTCTCGACGATCTCGCCCTGCTGCGCAAAAGCTTCGACGTCGCCCGCCGCGCGCTGGAAAACGGCACCCATCCGTTCGGCGCCATCCTGGTCGGGCCGGACGGTGAGGTGCTGCTGGAACAGGGCAACGCCTACATGCCCGACCACGACATGACCGGCCATGCCGAGCGGGTGCTGATGACCCGAGCCTCGACCCGCTACACGCCGGAATTCCTCTCGCGCTGCACCATGTACACCTCCGCCGAACCCTGCGCCATGTGCGCGGGTGCCGCCTACTGGGTCGGTCTTGGGCGCGTGGTCTACGGCCTTTCCGAGCGCAGCCTGAAGGACCTCACCGGCAACCATCCGGAAAACCCGACGCTGGATTTGCCGTGCCGCATCGTCTTCGACGCCGGCCAGCGCAAGGTCGAGGTGCTCGGCCCGCTGCTGGAGGACGAGGCGGCCGCCCTGCACGAAGGCATCTGGTAGGCAGCGCCAGAATCAGGCAAGCGCCCGGCAGGATCGCCATAACGCCGGCACCGTCCTCCATCGCAGTATTCGAACCACGGCGTCACCGACGTCGCCCGAATCCACCTGCGGAGGACAACCCCCATGTCGAACATCACCGGCAAAATCGTACTCATCACCGGCGCCAGCAGCGGCATCGGTGAAGCCACGGCCCGCCTGCTGGCGGCCCAGGGCGCAACCGTCGTGCTGGGCGCGCGGCGTCTCGAACGGCTGGAAAAGCTGGTCGCCGAGATCGGCGAACGCGGTGGCGTTGCCGCCTGCCGCGCGCTGGACGTAACCAGCCGCGAGGACACCCAGGCCTTCGTCGACTTCGCCGAACAGCGCTTCGGCCGCGTCGACGTGATCATCAACAACGCCGGGGTGATGCCGCTTTCGCCGCTGGATGCGCTGAAGGTCGACGAGTGGAACCGCATGATCGACGTGAACATCCGTGGCGTGCTGCACGGCATCGCCGCCGGCCTGCCGCTGATGCAGCGCCAGCGCGCCGGCCAGTTCGTCAACATCGCCTCCATCGGCGCCTACGCGGTGAGCCCGACCGCGGCGGTGTACTGCGCCACCAAGTACGCGGTCGCGCCATCTCAGAAGGCCTGCGTCAGGAGGTCGGCGGCGATGTTCGCGTGACCCTGGTTTCGCCCGGCGTCACCGAATCGGAACTGGCCGAGAGCATTTCCGATGACACCGCCCGCTCGGCCATGGACGACTTCCGCCGCACCGCCATTCCGGCCGACGCCATCGCCCGCGCCATCGCCTATGCCATCGACCAGCCGGCCGATGTCGACGTCAGCGAGCTGGTGGTGCGTCCCACCGCCAGCCCCTACTGAGGACGCCGCCATGAGCCTTCATACCAGCAACACCCTGGCCGCGGCATACCTGGCCGTGTTCGGCTCGCTTACCCTCGCCTCGCTGGACGCCGCCGGCAACGAGCGCCATGAGCGTGGCATGGCGGTCATCGAGCATCTGTCCGGCGGGGCCGGGCAACCGGTGCTCGAGGCGCTGCGCGAGGACTATCCGTTTCTCGCCGAGGGCATCACCGGCTATGCGCTGGGCGATGTCTGGGGACGCAGCGAGCTGGATGACCGCACCCGCCAGCTGGCCGCGGTCGCCGCCTTCGCCGCCCAGGGCAATCTGCCCTACATGAAGATCCACGCCGGCTACGCGCTGCGCCTGGGCGTCAGCCGTGAGGAGCTGAAGGAGGTGGTCTACCTGACCACCGTGACGGCCGGCTTTCCCCGCGCCATCGATGCCGCCCAGGCATTGCGCGAGGTGCCGGACCCGGCGTCGCGCTGAATTAAGCGGTGCTGCGCAGCCGGGCCAGATCCTTCACCGGCGAGGCGCCGAACAGCCGGCTGTACTCGCGGCTGAACTGCGAGGGACTTTCGTAGCCGACCCGGTAGCCGGCGCTGGACACATCGAGCCCCTCGGCGATCAGCAGCCGCCGCGCCTCCTGCAGGCGCAGCTGCTTCTGGTACTGCAGCGGGCTCATCGAGGTGAGCGCCTTGAAACGGTGATGCAGCGTCGAGCTGCTGAGGTTGACCCGCTGCGCCAGTTCCTCGATGCGCAGCGGCTCGACGTAATTACGGTTCAGCCATTCGATCGCGCGGGTGACGCGATGGCCCTGGCTGTCGCGCACCGCGATCTCGTGCAGGTGGCGCCCCTGGCGACCGCAGAGCAGGCGGTAGAAGATCTCGCGCATGGCCAGCGGTGCCAGCACCGGGATGTCCTGCGGGCTGGCCAAGAGCCGCACCAGGCGCAGCGTGGCGTCGAGCAACGGCGCATCGATGCGGTCCAGATAGACCCCGCGCGCAGCCCCTTCCACGGGCTGGCTCAACGGCGCGCTTTCGGCCACCAGGGTGGCGACCATCGCCGGGTCGATATCCAGGCGGATACAGAGGTACGGCTCGCCGGACGAGGCCTCCAGCACGCGACCGGCCACCGGCACAGTGACCGAGACCACCAGGTAATGCAGCGCATCGTAGGTGTAGAGCTCATCGCCCAGGCGCACCTCCTTGCTGCCCTGCACGATGATGCACAGCGCCGGCTTGTGCAGCCCGTGCACCAGTTCGCTCGGCGCGCTGCAGCGGATCAGGAAGAGATCGTCGATGGCGGTGGGATGCATGCCGTCGTCGCGCACGAGGCCATCGATCAGCCGCGCCAGGGCGGCACGCTGGGCAATCGTTTCCTCGGCGGAATGAAGGTCCAGTTGGTTCATTTGCAGGAGACCCTGGGGAGGCAGAGAGGCGTTCAGCTTAGCAGGCCGATCGCGCCGCGGTCGTTACGCCCCATGGCGGTGCAGCGACTCGTCCACCTCGCGGAGTGAGGCACCAAAGCGATGCAACGGCTACCATCGTCCTGTGAACGCCGGGCAACACAACGCCCGCAGTCACGCCGCACCTCATTTCCTGACTGCCTGGCCAGCTTTTTGCTACAGCCCTGGCCATGAAGAACCCAGCGGATGCCTCCATGCCCGAATCCCAGACCGCGCGCCTCCAGCTCTGCGGCATCACCAAACAGTACCCAGGCTGCCTGGCCAACGACCGTATCGACCTGTCGATCCAGCCGGGCGAAATCCACGCCCTGCTCGGCGAGAACGGCGCCGGCAAGAGCACCCTGATGAAGATCATCTACGGCGTCACCCAGCCGGACGCCGGCGCGATCCACTGGCAGGGCGAACGGGTGACCATGCACGACCCGGCCCAGGCCCGCGAACGCGGCATCGGCATGGTGTTCCAGCACTTCTCGCTGTTCGAGACTCTCTCGGTGGCGGAGAACATTGCCCTGGCGCTGGGCGCCAAGGCCGGTACGCCGAAGCAGCTGGAGCCGAAGATCCGCGAGGTCTCGCAGCGCTACGGCATGCCGCTGGAGCCGCAACGGCTGGTGCACAGCCTGTCCATCGGCGAGCGCCAGCGGGTAGAGATCGTCCGTTGCCTGATGCAGGACATCCGCCTGCTGATTCTCGACGAACCGACCTCGGTGCTCACGCCGCAGGAGGCCGACGAACTCTTCGTCACCCTGCGCCGGCTGGCGGCCGAGGGCTGCAGCATCCTGTTCATCAGCCACAAGCTCAATGAAGTGCGCGCGCTGTGCCAGAGCGCCACGGTGCTGCGCGCCGGTCGCGTGTCCGGTGAATGCATCCCCGCCGAATGCTCGGACCTGGAACTGGCGCGGCTGATGGTCGGCGATGCCGAGGGGCTGGAAGCCGAATACCCGAAGAGCGAGGGCCGCGCGCCATTCCTGCGCGTGGAGCGGCTGTCCTGGCACAACGCCGATCCGTTCGGCGTATCCCTCGAAGAGGTCGACCTGGAGGTACGCGCCGGCGAGATCGTCGGCATCGCCGGGGTCGCCGGCAACGGCCAGGACGAACTGCTCGCCCTGCTCAGTGGCGAACAGCGCCTGCCGGCCGCACAGGCCATGCGCATTCGTTTTCTCGGTGACGATGTCGCCCACCTGCGCCCCGACGCCCGCCGTCGCCACGGCATGGCCTTCGTGCCGGCCGAACGCCTCGGTCACGGCGCGGTGCCGAGCATGAGCCTGGCCGACAACGGCCTGCTCACTGCCTTCCAGCAGACCGGCATGGTCGAGCGCGGCCTGATCCGCCGCGGCAAGGTACGCGCCTTCGCCGAGCAGGTCATTCAGCGTTTCGCCGTGAAGACACCGGACGCACAGACCCCGGCTGCAAGTCTGTCCGGCGGCAACCTGCAGAAATTCATCCTCGGGCGCGAGATCCTGCAGCAGCCGAAGCTGCTGATCGCCGCGCACCCGACCTGGGGCGTGGATGTCGGCGCGGCGGCGGCGATCCACCGCGCGCTGATCGAACTGCGCGATGCCGGCGCGGCGATTCTGGTGATCTCCGAAGACCTCGAGGAGCTGTTCCAGATCAGCGACCGCATCGCCGCCCTGAGCGACGGCCGGCTGTCGCCACAGCGCGCCACCGCCAGCACCTGCCCGGTCGAAGTCGGCCGCTGGATGGCCGGCCAGTTCGACACCAGCGACGCCCCCGTTTCCACCTCTGCCGCCTGACGAGAACCCATCATGCTGTTATCCCTGCAACCCCGTGGCGAGGCTTCACGGGCCATGCTCTGGTGCTCCCCGCTGCTGGCCGCGCTGCTGACGCTGCTGAGCGGCGCGCTGCTGTTCGCCCTGCTCGGCCATCCACCGCTGGAAACCCTCAAGGTGCTGCTGGTCGACCCGCTCGGCGATCTCTACGGCGTCTCCGAACTGCTGGTCAAGGCGCTGCCGATCCTGCTCTGCGCGCTGGGTCTGGCGGTGGTCTACAACGCACGCATCTGGAACATCGGCGCCGAAGGCCAGCTGCTCATCGGTGCCCTGGCCGGTAGCGCGCTGGCCGTCAACATCATCGACTGGGACTCGCGCTGGGCGCTGGTGCTGACGCTGCTGCTCGGCACGCTCGGCGGCGCCGCCTGGGCCGGGCTCTGCGCCTGGCTGAAGACGGCGTTCAACGCCAACGAAATCCTCACCAGCATCATGCTCAACTACATCGCGCTGAACCTGCTGCTGTTCGCCGTGCATGGCCCGCTGAAAGACCCGGAAGGCTTCAACTTCCCCGAGTCGGCGATGTTCGGCGACGCCACCCGGCTGCCCGAGCTGATCGAAGGCCTGCGGGTGCATGCCGGTTTCTACTTCGCCCTGCTGGCGCTGGTGGTGGTCTGGGTGCTGCTGCAGAAGAGTTTTCTCGGCTTCCAGATCAAGGTGCTCGGCCTGGACAGGCGCGCCGCCGGCTTTGTCGGTTTCCGCGACAAGAAGCTGGTGTGGATCGCCCTGCTGATCAGCGGCGGCCTGGCCGGGCTGGCGGGTGTCGCCGAAGTCACCGGGCCGATCGGCCAGCTGGTGCCGCAGGTGTCGCCGGGCTACGGCTACGCGGCGATCACCGTGGCCTTCCTAGGTCGCCTAAACCCCATCGGTATCGTCTTCGCCAGCCTGCTGATGGCGCTGCTCTACCTCGGTGGCGAGAACGCGCAGATGGCGGCCAACCTGCCGCAATCCATCACCCAGCTGTTCCAGGGCATGGTGCTGTTCTTCCTGCTCGCCTGCGACGTGCTGATCCTCTACCGCCCGCGCCTGAAACTGTGGGCACGCAAGCCCCAGCTCGTCAGCGCCAAAGAGGAGCCGGCCACATGATCGTCCGCGCTGCGCTACTTCCCTTTTCACCCGCTGCCTGCCGCTTGAAGTTCGAGGCCTGACCGATGGACATGGATCTGCTGACCAATATCTTCTACGCCATGATCCGCACCGGTACGCCGCTGCTGCTGGTCGCCCTCGGCGAGCTGGTGTGCGAGAAAACCGGCGTACTCAACCTCGGCCAGGAAGGCATGATGCTGTTCGGCGCGGTGATCGGCTTCATCGTCGCCTTCGCCAGCGGCAACCTCTGGCTCGGCGTGCTGTTCGCCTGTCTGGCCGGCGTGCTGCTCTCGCTGCTGTTCGCCATGGTGGCGCTGGGCTTCAACGCCAATCAGGTCGCCACCGGCCTGGCGCTGACCATCTTTGGCGTCGGCCTGTCGTCCTTCGTCGGCGCCAGCTGGGTCGGCAAGCCACTGGCCGGCTTCGAGCCGGTCGCCATTCCGCTGCTCAGCGAGATCCCCGTGATCGGCCGCATGCTGTTCGCCCAGGATCTGCTGGTGTACCTGTCCTTCGCACTGTTCGCCCTGGTGGCCTGGGTGCTGCTGAAAAGCCGCATCGGCCTGATCATCCAGGCCGTCGGCGAAAACCCCAACGCCGCCAGCGCCATGGGCCTGCCGGTGCTGCGCGTGCGCACCCTGGCGGTAATGTTCGGCGGCGCCATGGCCGGGCTTGCCGGCGGCTACATGTCGCTGGCGTACACGCCGATGTGGGCGGAAAACATGACCGCCGGCCGTGGCTGGATCGCCCTGGCCCTGGTGGTGTTCGCCAGCTGGCGGGTGAGCCGCGTCCTGCTCGGCGCCTACCTGTTCGGCCTGGCCAGCATCCTCCACCTGGTGGCCCAGGGTCTGGGCCTGGCGATCCCCGGCAACCTGCTGGCGATGCTGCCGTATGTGGCGACCATTCTGGTGCTGGTGCTGCTGTCGCGGGATGCGATCCGTACGCGGCTGTACGCGCCGGTGTCGCTGGGGCAGCCCTGGCAGCCGGGGCATTGATTTGCCGGGCCGGTTGGCTACGCGGAACCAGGCCAGTTGGCAAGTTGCTTGAGAGCTTGGTTTCGCCCTGCTGGGCGGAACCAAGCCTTCAAGCGACTCGGCAATCGCCAACCGCCATCAAGCGAAACCCTCCGCCGCCAGACACACAGGACGCTTAAACGCCCTATATCAATCCAAGGTGTACTCAAACGTACTCACCACCCGCAACCGCTTCCCGATGGTCCGGCCACTGTCCATATCGCTGCCATCGTCATCGATCACCCGAATCACCCCCTGGTTGGCGTTCTTCAACCGTCCCAGCGTGGCGCCGGCATCCTCGGCGAAGCGCGTCGCCTGCTCACGGGCGTTGCTGGTGGCGGCCTCGAGCAGCTGCGGCTTGAGCTCGTTGAACCCACGCAGCTGATAGCGGGGCCCGGCGAAGCCATTGACCTCGGTATCCAGCTGCACGCCGGCCTGGATCAGCGGATCGACTGCATTGGCCGCCTTGGCCACGGCATCGACGCGCTCGGACTTGACCAGCACCTGCCCCTGGCCGTTGAAGCGCAGCGCCACATCGCGCGACGCCCATTCGCGGGCCAGCAGGTCCTGCACCTGCAACGGCCGCACTTCCAGCTCCTCGTCGCTGAAGCCCTGCTCGCGGAGGAAGTCCAGCACCCGCTGGCGGTCCTCGCTGAGCCCCTGTTGCACCTCGGCGAACCGATCGCCACCACGGCGAAAGCCCAGCGTCCACACCGCGAAGTCGCTCTTCACGTCCATCTCCGCCAGGCCCTTGACCGTCACCGTGCGGTCGGCCATGCGGAAACGCTCCACGCCCTGCCCCACCGACCAGCCGGCGAAGGCCACCGCCGCGGCGATCAACGCCGCCGGCAGAAATCCGATTCGTGCTGTAGCCACACGCTTCTCCCTGTAGAAAACAACCGGACGCCCATGCTACTCCAGCGCCGCGCGAACGCCAGCGACCGACTGCTCAAGCCCGCCCCAGGCGCTGCAGCGCCTCCAGGCGAAAGGCGATGTTCTGCTCCAGCTCGCTCAGCTCGCGCGTCAGGCGCTCGCGCTGCTGCGCATCGCTGCAGGCCTCGAGCTGCTCACGCAAGGCGGCGCGCCGGGCCAGCAGTTCCACCTCGCGCGGAGGCACGCCGGCACTCTTCAGCACGCTGAACGGCAACCGCAACCCCTGCGGGGTATGCAGCCAGCCCTCGTCGATCTGCAGCGGCTCGCCCTTGTCGCGCACACCGCGCTGCCATTTGGCGATGTCGCGGGCGATGCGCCGCTCGATGTCCTGATCGCTCATATTCGCTTGCCTCTCTTCTCCCAGCCCGACCATGAAAACCCGCCGGCCGGCGTTTGTCTGCTACCGGCCAGCGCCAGGAGACGGCTTCTGCCGGGCGGCTCGGCCTGTATGATGCTGCCGTGCTGCTGCGAACTTTCGCCGCACCTTTCTATTCTCTTGCTTGACGTCACCGCCATCGACCCGAGGAGCCACCCGCCTTGCCCAGCCTGAACCTGCAGATTCTCATCGCGGCCTGCCTGGGTGTGGCCATCGGCTGGCTGACCGGCACGCTGCCGGCCGATGCCCCTGTGCGCGAAGGCGTGCTCTACGCCAGCACGCTGCTCGGCAGCATCTTCATCGGCCTGCTGAAGATGGTGCTGATTCCGCTGATCTTCACCTCCATCGTGGTCGGTGTGGCCAACCTGCAGGCGCATCACCAGGTGCATCGGGTGTGGGGTGGCGCGCTGGTCTACTTCACCCTCACCACCAGTGCGGCGATGCTGGTGGCGCTGGTCGCGGCGAACCTATTCAAGCCGGGCGCGGGGCTGTCGCTGGACCTGTTCGCCGAGGCGATGAACGACTTCGAGGCGCGCCAGCTGACGCTGCCCGAGTTCTTCCTGCACTTCTTCGCCAACCTGTTCCAGAATCCCTTCGCCGCGCTGGCCAACGGCAGCATCCTGGCCGTCGTGGTGTTCGCCATGTTCATCGGCATCGCCCTGGTGGCCGGCGGCGACCGCTACCGCAATATCCTCGTGGTGCTGCAGGAATTTCTCGAGCTGATGATGCGCATCATCGGCTGGATCATGCGCCTGGCGCCGCTGGGCATCCTCGCCCTGCTGATCAAGCTGGTGGCCGAGCAGGATGTGGCGCTGCTCAGTGCGGTGGGCGGCTTTATCGTGCTGGTGTTCGCCACCACGCTGTTCCACGGCATCGTGGTGCTGCCGGGCATTCTCTTTCTCACGACCGGCAAGTCGCCGCTGTGGTTCTTCCGCGGCACCCGCGAGGCGCTGATCACGGCGTTCGCCACCAGCTCCAGCGCGGCGACGTTGCCGATCTCCCTGCGCTGCGCGGAGGACAACCTCAAGGTGCGACCCGGCATCGCCGGCTTCGTGCTGCCGCTGGGCGCAACCATGAACATGGACGGCACCGCACTCTACGAAGCGGCGGCTGCGCTGTTCGTCGCCAATCTGATGGGTATCGAGCTGAGCCTGGCGCAACAGGCGGTGGTGTTCTTCACCGCGATGATCGCCTCGACCGGCGCGCCGGGAATTCCCAGCGCCGGAATGGTGACCATGGTGATGGTGTTGCAGGCGGTCGGCCTGCCGGCCGAGGCGGTGGCGATCCTGCTGCCGATCGACCGCTTGCTGGATACCGTGCGCACGGCGGTCAACGTCGAGGGCGACATCATTGGCAGTGTGGTGGTGCAGCGTTTCGCCGACCGCGAATAGCAGGCAGTTGAAAAACTACCTGCGTTGCCATCGCCTACGTTTTTCAAGAACCTGCCGAAGAAGAACCCCGCGCAACATCAGCTCGGCGATTCCTTGCGGGTCTTGGCGATCAGCTCCGGGTCGATGCCCCAGCATTCGTCCAGATACCAGTCCTCACCGAACATTTCCGCCGGATGCTGGGTGCGGCCCGCGCCGTTGCCACAGGCCATCGAAGTTGCCGGGCAATAGCGGTCGCAGCCCCAGCACACTCGTTCGGGGTGGGATGGTTCGAGGGGAAATTTCTTGGCCATTGCGCGTGCCTTTCGGGCGTTGTTGCAGTGGCCACAGGCTAAGCCTCCTCGCCGCCGCCAGACTTGATCATGCTCAAGAACGACCGGTATCGGCGCACAACAACTGTATGCACATACAGATAATGATTGCCTGAAGCGCCGTTTGTGCACATGCTTCGCGCCATCGACCGCTGCCGTCACAGCCTCCATGCAACTCTATCTCTGCGAAAAGCCTTCCCAGGCCCGCGACATCGCCAAGGTGCTCGGCGCCAACCGGCGCGGCGACGGCTGCCTGCAGGGTGCCGGGGTGACGGTGACCTGGTGCATCGGCCACTTGCTGGAGACCGCCCCGCCGGACGCCTACGACCCGCGCTACAAGCGCTGGGTGCTGGCGGACCTGCCAATCGTGCCGGAGCGCTGGAAGATGCTGGTCAAGCCAAAGACCGCCAGCCAGTTCAAGGCGGTCAAGCGCCTGCTCGGTGAATGCAGCGAGCTGGTGATCGCCACCGACGCCGACCGCGAAGGCGAAATGATCGCCCGCGAGCTGGTCGAGCACTGCCGCTATCGCGGGCCGATCCGCCGGCTGTGGCTGTCGGCACTGGACGATGCCTCGATCCGCAAGGCGCTGGCCGCACTCAAGCCCGGCGCCGAGACCTTCAACCTCTACCATGCCGCCCTCGGCCGCTCACGCGCCGACTGGCTGATCGGCATGAACATGAGCCGGCTGTTCACCCTGCTCGGCCGCCAGTCCGGCTATCAGGGCGTGCTGCCGGTGGGCCGCGTGCAGACGCCGACGCTGCGTCTGGTGGTGGACCGCGACCGCAGCATCGCCGACTTCGTCCCGGTGCCGTTCTGGGCCATCGACGTGCAGCTGCTCGCCGATGGCACCGCGTTCACCGCGCAATGGCAGGCGCCGGACGACCATTGCGATGACCAGGGCCGCTGCCTCGATCAGGTTCGTGCGCAGCAGGCGGCGGACGCCATGCGCAACGCCGCCAGCGCTCGCCTGCTGAAGCTCAAGACCGAGCGGCAGCGCGAAGCGGCACCCTTGCCGTTCGATCTCGGCACGCTGCAGGAAGTCTGCTCGAAGAAGCTCGGTCTCGGCGCTCAGGAAACCCTCGACATCGCCCAGGCGCTGTACGAAACCCACAAGCTGATCACCTACCCGCGCAGCGATTGCGGCTACCTGCCACTGAGTCAGCACGGCGAAGCGCGGGCCATCGTCGCGGCGCTGACTCAAGCCGACCCGACGCTCGCGGCGCTTGAGCCGCATCTGGACCTGTCGCGCCGCTCGCGGGCCTGGAACGACGCCAAGGTCGGCGCCCACCACGGCATCATCCCCACCGCCGCGGCGCGTGGTCTCGATCGCCTGGCCGGCCGGCAGCGGGCGGTCTACACGCTGATTCGCGCGCGCTACCTGGCACAGTTCCTGCCCAACCACGAGTACGACCGCACCCAGGCCGACTTCGACTGCGCCGGCCAGGCGCTGCGCGCAGTGGGCAAGCGCGTCGTCGAACCGGGCTGGAAACGCGCCATGCCCGAAGCACTGGCGCCGGCACGGGGCAATCGCGAAGCAGCCGCGCCGCAAAGCCTGCCGGCGCTGCAGCAGGGCCAGGACTATGCCGTGGGCGAGATCACGCTCAAGGACCAGCAGACCCAGCCGCCGAAACCCTTCACCGAAGGCGACCTGATCAAGGCGATGAAGAACGTCGCCAAGCTGGTGGACGATCCGCGGCTGAAGCAGAAACTCAAGGACACCACCGGCATCGGCACCGAGGCGACCCGCGCCGGGATCATCCAGGGCCTGCTCGACCGCGGCTATCTGGTTCGCCAGGGCAAGGCGCTGGCGGCGACACCGGCGGCGTTCAGCCTGATCGACGCCGTGCCGCGGCCGATCGCCGACCCCGGCACCACGGCGATCTGGGAACAGGCGCTGGACATGGTGCAGAGCGGCGAAATGCCGTTGGAGGAATTCGTTGCCAAACAGTCGGCGTGGATGAGCAAGCTGGTCGAACGCTGCGCCGGGCTGCGCATGACCATCAGCGGTCCACCGGTGGCCGCCGGCCGAGGCGGCAAACCGTGGAAGAAGAAACGCAGCGCCACGCCACGCAGAGGGAGCGGCGCTCGGACGAGAAAACCGCGCGCGGCCGATTGAGCGGGCCGAGTAGAAACCCACTTGCACCCGTTGGGCGGGCAGTAACCCGGCCTAATAGCCGGCGCTATGCGATCTGCAGCACTTCGTAGCGCTGCAGCTGGCCATGGACGCGCAGCTCCACCTCGTCCCCCACCTCGCGGCCGAGCAGCCCCTGGCCCAGCGGCGAACGCGCCGTGATGACCAGGATCTCCCGCCCGTCATGCTGCAGCTTCAACCCCGCCGCATCCGGACCGAGAAAGAACCAGCGCTCGGCGCCGTCGTGATCCAGGCAGAGCAGCGCACCGACCCGCACCCTGCCATCGGAGCTGACGCCTGGCTGCAGGTTGCGATAGGCGGCGAGCGCCGTCTCGATCTCATGCAGGCGGCGGCGCTGGCCGTCGGCAAGATAGGCCGCCTCCAGGCCGCGGGTATCGTACTTGTTCTCGGCCTTGCTCTCGGCATGGGTGGCGGCCTCGTGGGTCGCGGCCAGTACCGCCTTGGCCACCTCGCGGTCGGCTTCGAGGGTGGCGATGATCTGCTGCTGAAGGGCGCTCTTGTTCATGGGCGAGGCTTATAGCCCGCCGACGCGCCGAAGGGAATGGCACCGTCGCCCTCAGGAACCGCGCCGGGCTCGATCACTTCGTCGGCGAGCCAGGGATTGCGGCCCTCGGCGATCCATTCCAGCGACTCGCGCCAGAAGCCATTGCGATGCCGGTCGTGGAACAGACCGAAATGGCCGATGCGCTCGAAGCCCATCGCGCGAGGATTGAGCTGCACCAGCTGGCGCGGGCTGTTGCGGAAATAGCCGAGCCCGCGGCGCATGGCCGCCGGGGTCGCGAATTCATCGTCGCTGGTGCTTACCGCCAGGATTGGCGCTCGAACCGCACCGAAACGGCTGAACAGCAGCGGATGTTCTTCACGGGGATAGCTGTCTTCCAGTCGCGCACCGCGCTGGGACCACTCCAGCGCGACACCGGCCGGCAGGTCTTCCAGCCAGCCAAGGCGGCGACCGGGAAAGTAGCCGACCAGCCGGGTCATCGCCGGCATCAACAGGTGCCACTTGGCGTACATCTGCAGGCGCCGCTCGGCGGCGTAGTCGCGCCAGTAGGCATACTGCCCGGCGACGTTGAGGTAACGGTCCACCTCACCGGCGGCCTCAGCGAAGCCCGGCATGAAGCCGCCGGCGCTGTGCCCCACGGCCACCAGCAGCCCGTGCGGCTCGCGCTCACGCATGAAGCGCACCGCAGCATCGAAGTCGTACTCGCCCCAGTCGCGCCAGCGCATCTTCATGCTGCGCAGGCGCTGCGGCCTCGACCCGCCGATGCCGCGAAAGTCGTAGGTCAGTGCGGCAAAACCGTGCTCGGTAAGAAAGTTCGCGTAGCGTGCGTAATAGCGCGACAGCACACCGGTGGCGCAACTGATGATCACCGCGCCGCGCTCGGCACCGGCAGGCCGCCAGAGCTGTGCCGCGAGGGTGAAACCGTCCGTGCAGTGCAGGGCAACGGATTCAGGCATGGCAAGGACCTTTCGAATTGTTGTGCAGCCACCTTGCCCGGCGCCGCGGATTTTTGCCATAACCTGCCGGCACCTTGCACCGGGCTGGCAGTCTGTTATTACGGCCGCAGCCCCCATGTGACGGCACGGCCGCCCGCCTCGTACGGGCACTCGCGATGACTGTTCCCATGATTTTTGCTGCCCCGACGCCGGCGCCGATGCGCCGTGGCGTCCTGGCGGATCGGAGAAGAAGTACATGACCGGCGAACAGCTGATCGTCTTTGGTGTGCTGGCGGCGACGCTGGTGCTGTTTGTCTGGAATCGCTGGCGCTACGACCTGGTCGCCCTCGCGGCATTGCTGGCCTGCGCGCTGACCGGCGTGGTGCCGGCCGAGGAGGTATTCGCCGGCCTGGGGCATCCGGCGGTGATTTCGGTGGCCGCGGTACTGGTGCTCAGCCGCGGTCTGCTCAATGCCGGCGTGGTGGACAGTGTGGCGCGCCGGCTGATGCAGGTCGGCGAGCGGCCCTGGGCGCAGGTGGCGGCGCTCACCGGGATCGTCGCGCTGAGCTCGGGCTTCATGAACAACGTCGGCGCGCTGGCGCTGTTCATGCCGGTGGCGATCTGGATGTCGCGTCAGAGCGGCCGTTCGCCATCCTACCTGTTGATGCCGCTGGCATTCGGCTCGCTGCTCGGCGGCACCCTGACGCTGATCGGCACGCCGCCCAACCTGATCATCGCCGGCTATCGCGCCGAAGCCGGCGAGGCGCCGTTCGGCATGTTCGCCTTTTTGCCGGTGGGCGCGGCGGTGACGGTGGCCGGCGTGCTGTTCATCGCCCTGCTCGGCTGGCGACTGGTACCCCGGCGCCAGGAGCAGGAAGGCAACGGTGATCTGTTCGAGATCAGCGCCTACCTCACCGAAGTTCGCGTGCCGGAAGGCTGCAAGTACGCGGGCCGCACACTGCACGCGCTGATCGGCGCGGTGCAGGATGAAGCCGATGTGCAGGTCATCGCGCTGATTCGCGGCGACGAGCGCCAGCGCATGCCGTCGACCTACGAGGTGCTGCGCGAAGGCGACATCCTGCTGGTGGAGGCCGACTCCGACAGTCTGAAGGCGCTGCTGGATGTCACCGGCGTCGAGCTGGCGGCCGATGTCGAGGAGCAGGAGAACAAGGCCCATGACGAGCAGGAGGCCGCCGAGCAGGCCGTCGAGCAAGAGAAGGCCGAGAAGAACCACAAGAGCCGGCACGGCGAACTGACCCTGGCCGAGGCCATCGTCTCGCCGGGTTCCATGCTGGTGGGCACCAGCGCCAGCGGCCTCGACCTGCGCGAGCGCCACGGCGTCAACGTGCTAGCCGTGGCCCGCCAGGGCCAGCGCTTGCGCCAGCGCCTGGGCGAGATTCGCTTCGCCGCCGGCGACATCCTCCTGCTGCAGGCCCGCGAGGATGCCCTGCAGTCGAGCCTGAACAGCCTGGGCTGCCTGCCGCTGGCGTCGCGCGGACTGAGCATCACCACCCCGCGCAACGTGATGCTGGCCAGCGCCATCTTCGCCATCACCCTGGCCAGCATCGCCTTCGGCCTGCTGCCGGCCGCCACCGCACTGGTTACCGGCGCGCTGGTGATGATCCTGGTCGGGCTGATTCCGCTGGGGCGCATCTACGAGAGCATCGACATGCCGGTGATCGTGCTGGTGGCAGCGATGCTGCCAGTGGGCCAGGCGCTGGAAACCACGGGCGGCTCGCAACTGATCGCCGATGCCCTGCTGGAGCTGGGGCAGTCGTTGCCGGCGGCGGCGACCCTGGCGCTGCTGATGGTGGCGGTGATGCTGATCTCCAACGTGGTCAATAATGCCGCCGCTGCGGTGCTCGCGGCGCCGGTGGCGATCAGCCTGGCGCGCGGCATGGACGCCTCGGTCGACCCCTTCCTGATGGCGGTGGCGATCGGTGCCTCCTGCGCCTTCCTGACCCCCATCGGCCACCAGTCCAACACCCTGGTGATGGCGCCCGGCGGCTACCGTTTCGGCGACTACTGGCGGCTGGGACTGCCACTGTCGATTCTGGTGGTGCTTTGCGCGGTGCCGGCGATTCTCTGGATCTGGCCACTCTGAACCGCAATGACGGCACCGGTGCCGTTGCAGCTCGCCGGTCAGCCGGCCTTGAAGCGGCTGACGTTGTCCAGCAGGGTGCCGGCCAGTTCGCTTAGGCGGCTGGCGGTGTGGTGGTTGCTGCCCACCGCCTCGCCGTTTTCCTCGGCCATGCGGGCGATGGTGGTCACCTTCTGGGCGATCTCGGCGGATGCCGCGCTCTGCTCGCGCAACGCGTTGGAAATCTCTGCCACGGTGAACAGCACCTGATTGGCCGCCTCGCGGATGCCGCCCATGGCTTCGCCGGCGCGCTGGGCCCGGGCGACGCCCTCGTTGACCTTGGCCACGCCCTGCTCCATGCCCTGCACCGCCCCCTCGGTGCCTTCCTGGATGGCCGCGACCATCTGTGCGATCTCCTTGGTGGAGTTGGCGGTGCGCTCGGCCAGCTTGCGCACCTCATCGGCCACCACGGCGAAACCTCGGCCTTGGTCGCCGGCACGGGCAGCTTCGATCGCCGCATTGAGCGCCAGCAGGTTGGTCTGCGCGGCGATGTCGCCGATCACCCCGACGATGGCAGAAATCTGCCCGGAGCGCTCGCCCAGCTCGGCGACGGTACGCGCCGAATCACTCACCGAGACGGCGATCTGGCTGATCTCCTCGACCACTGCGGCAACGATCTCGCCGCCCTGGCGCGACAGCTCGCCGGAACGATGGGCCAGCGCGTCGGCCTCGCCAGCATTGCGCGCGATACTCTCGATGCCGACCGTCATCTGCTCCACCGCCGCGGCCATGCTCGATGCCGCATCGCTCTGGCACTGGGATGCCACATGAATCTGCCCCGAGGCGGTCGCCAGGCTGCGCGCGGAATCGGCCACATGGTCGGAGTTGCTCTTGATGCTGCCGATCAGCGCGCGCATGGCGCCGGCCATGTCGTTGAAACTGCCGGCCACGTAACGCAGCTCGTCGCGTGCCGCCAGCTCGATTGTGGCGGTGAGATCGCCGGCGGCAAGGCGTTCGCTGCCCTCGCGCAGGCTGCGGATGCTGGTCATTACCGACAGGTAGGCGCCCACCGACAGGTAGCCGATCACCGCCAGCACCACCAGCAGCACGGCGAGGTTGCCGTGCAGCATCTGCCGGGCGTCATCGATGCGCTGCTGCAGCAGCTGATCCAGGTTCGGCAGCAGCACGTCGTACATCTGCGTGTAGGCAATGCCGATCGCCTCGGTGGTCATGTCGAAGAACTGCGCGGATGAGGTGCTGGTGAAATCGCCGCGCAGCACCATGCCCTGCACCACCCGGTCGACCGCCTCGCCACGCTCGCGCAGCGTCGCCATTGCCCGCTGGAGCTGTACTTGCAGCTCCGGACGCTGAGCGATGACCTTCTCCATGCTGCGTTCCATCTCCACCGTGGCCGAGCGGATTTCCTCGGTGATGACGATCAGCGCGGTACGCTGCTCGTCGCTGATCGCGCCCTTGGCCAGCATCGCCGAGGCGCTGCCGCGCAGGCGGCCGAGCCGCTCGATCAGAAACGGCAGGCGGCTGACCGCCGTGGTCATCAGGTAGTAGGTCTGCGGCTCCGGATCGAAGGTCAGGCCGTAGGCGTCCGACAGCAGCGTCTGGAAGTTCAGCAACTGGCCGATCAGCGCGGTGTGCGCCTGGTAGCTCTGTGCCTGCGACCAGCCCTTTACGTCCCGCTTGATCTCGTCCCAGCCGCGACCGATGTCCTGCCATTCGCGCATGCTGCGCTTGTCGTCGGCCAGCACACGGTTCAGCTCCGCCGTCGCGCCATCGACATTGGCCTGCAGCGCGCTTCGGCGATCGGCCATGCCCAGGTTACCGCCCAGCAGCATCGCAGACACGCCGCGGTGCTGCTGGGTCAGTTCCACCAGTTTGGATAACGGTCGCGCCAGAGCGGAAGCCACCAGTTCGTTCTCGGCGCGCTCGATGGTGCGGTTGAGCTGGCTGGCGATGGTCCACATCAGGCTGGCAAAGGCGAGGAACACCAAGAGCCCGATCAGGGCGAACTTGCTCGGATAATTGAGCCGGTTCATCAGCAGTTCGGCGGGGGAAAACACGAGTTTCATGGGGTTGTCCTGGTCGATACGAGATGCCTCTCGAAGCCGGCCGAGTCGCCCGCTCGAGGCAGGGCTAACTGGATGATCGGAACGAGATGAGACTTGGCGCGCAAAATACGGAGGCGACCTCTCGGTCACCCTGACCAAAGTCAAGATCGAGGGTTAAAAAACCGGCGTCAGCCAACCGTCCATCCAATTATCCGATTCCGCGCCTCGGACCCGCACGCCGCCCTCCCCAGGGTCGAACTCCGGCGCGCCGATGCAATCCCACCACCCTGTGATCTCCTTCTTTGGCAGTCGGGCTTTACCTGAGCCCGCAAGCGTGAATAATGCCGCCCCTTTCGACGTGACGAGGTATCCATGACGGCGCCAGCCACCGCAGCGACTCCGCCCCTTTCCGCCCGAGCCGTGCTGCTGATCGAACTGGCCCTGGCCATGGGCGGTTTTGCCATCGGCACCGGCGAGTTCGCCATCATGGGCCTGATGCCCAATGTGGCCGAGGGCCTTGGCATCAGCGAACCCCAGGTGGGCAACGTGATCAGTACCTACGCGCTGGGCGTGGTGGTGGGTGCGCCGCTGCTGGCGATCCTCGGCTCGCGGCTGCACCGCCTGCACCTGCTGCTGTTGCTGATGGGCTTCTTCGCCCTGGGCAACTTCGCCAGTGCCCTGGCGCCCGACTACCCGACCCTGATGATCGCCCGCTTCGTCACCGGCCTGCCCCACGGTGCCTATTTCGGTGTGGCAATGCTGGTGGCCGCCTCCATGGTGCCGCCGGACAAGCGCGCCCAGGCCGTGGCGCGGGTGCTGATGGGCCTGACAGTGGCGATCCTGATCGGCAACCCGCTGGCCACCTGGCTCGGGCAGTGGCTGAGCTGGCGCTACGCGTTCGCCCTCGTCGGCGCCATCGCCCTGCTGACGGTGCTGCTGGTGGCGCTGTTCCTGCCGCTCAACCGCGACGAGCCGCGAAACAGCCCGCTGCACGAGATCCGCGCCTTCAATCGGCCGCAGGTCTGGCTGGCCCTGGCGATCAGCTCCATCGGCTTCGCCGGCATGTTCTGCGTGTTCAGCTACATGGCGCCGACCCTGCTGGAAGTCACCGGCGTCAATGCCGGCTGGATTCCCTTCGCCCTGGCCGCCTTCGGCCTCGGCGGCATCGTCGGCAATGTGTTCGGCGGCTGGCTGTTCGATCGCCTGCGTTTCCAGGCGGTCGCCTGGCTCCTGCTGTGGAGCGCCCTGGTGCTGCTGGTGTTTCCGCTGGCCGCGCACTCGGTGTGGACGATCTTTCCGGCGGTGTTCGCCGTGGGCACCATGGTCTCGCTGTCACCGGCCCTGCAGACCCATCTGATGGACGTCGCGGCGGATGCCCAGACCCTGGCGGCAGCCTCCAACCATGCCGCCTTCAACATCGCCAACGCCTTGGGACCCTGGCTCGGCGGTCTGGCGATCACCGCCGGACTCGGCTGGACCTCCACCGGTTATATCGGCGCCGCGACGGCCGTAGGCGGCCTGCTGGTGTTCGCCTGGGCCTGGAAGGTGCAACGCAGCGAGCAGGAGGCCGACGCCCGCAGCGCCGCCTGCTGTTCCTGATGCCGAACCTCGCCTGGCGAGCGGCCTCCAGGCTGGCGCGCAACATGCAGTAAATCAGTGCTGCGACGACCCGTCTTGCAGATCGTCCGGCAAGCGGGTCCCATCTATGGCTTTCTGATCGTCGAGGTGAACGCCCTTGCAGCGTTTCTTCCTGTTCCGCAGCAAAGCCCGCCGGCTCTGCCTGTTGCTGGTTGCCATGATCGCCGTTGGCCTGCCGGTCGGCTGTTCGGTGCTCGCGCAGAAGGAACGCGAACTGGTATTTCGCATCGAGCCGGGCAACGCGTCCTGGTTCAGCGGCCTGCCCCGCGGCGTCGAAGAACTGCAGCTGACGCACTCGACCTTCGGCAACCAGCAGAACATCCACGCCTGGTGGTGGCCGGCGGCCGATGCCGATGCTCCCGCGCTGCTCTACCTGCACGGTGTGCGCTGGAACCTCACCGGCCATCTGTTCCGTCTCGAGCAGCTGCGCAACCTGGGGTTCTCGGTGCTGGCCATCGACTACCGCGGCTTCGGCCAGAGCCTGGGCGAGCTGCCGTCCGAACGCAGTGTCTACGCCGACGCACGGGTCGGCTGGGAACGTCTGAAGGCGCTGCAACCGGACCCGGACAAACGCTTCATCTACGGCCACTCCCTTGGCGGCGCGGTGGCCGTGGACCTCGCGGCCGAGCTGGGAGAACAGGCCGAGCGCGGCGACAGCCCGCCGCAAGCGCGGGCGCTGATCATCGAATCGACCTTCACCTCGCTGGCCGACGTGGCGACGGTGGTTTCCGACACCACGCTGCCGGTGCGCTGGCTGCTGTCGCAGAAATTCGACTCGATCGACAAGATCGACCGCATCGGCATGCCGCTGCTGGTGGTGCACGGCACCGATGACCGCTACGTGCCGGCACGCTTCAGCGAACAGCTCTACCAGGCCGCACGCCCGCCCAAGGAGCTGCTGCTGGTGGAGGGCGCCACGCACAACAACAGCCTGCGCGTAGCACCCAGCGCCTACGCCAGGGCACTGCAGGTGTTGCTCAAGTCCGCCAGTCAGCCGTCGGTGAAGATCTCCAGCCGCGATTAGATTCGGCAGCAATACGCTGCTGACTATTGATAAGTGATGTAGAGTTCGCACACATTTACGTGAGAGCTCTACAGTGATTCATTGGCTCTGTTTGATATTGGCTTTGCCGACATCGAATGCCGCCGAACGCATGCGCGCCTGGCGAGCACTGAAGGCAGCCGGCGCTGCGGTATTGCGCGACGGCGTCTACCTACTACCGGATCAGCCAGCCTGTCGCGAAAGCATGTCCCGTATCGAGCGCGACATCCTCGGCGGCGAAGGTTATGCCTGCGTTCTGCCGGTGTGCGATCCCCAGGGCGAGCGCTTCGTCTCGCTGTTTTCCAGAGCGTCGGAGTACGCCAGTCTGCGTGCCGAGGCCGATGCTCAGCTCATCCAGGTCACGCCGGAGACCGCGCTGTCGCTGACGCGCCAGGCGCGCAAGTTGCGCAAGGCCTACGCCCAACTCACGGAGATCGACTTTTTCCCGGATGCGGCGCAGCAGCAGGCCGACGCCAGACTGCGCGAGCTAGAACTGGCCATCAGTCGGGCACTTTCACGCGACGAGCCGAGCAGCCAGGAACAGGCGCTGGAGCGGCTGTCGTTGCACGAGTTCAAGGGACGCACATGGGCCACCCGCTGCCGACCCTGGGTCGACCGCCTGGCCAGCGCCTGGTTGATCAGGCGCTTTATCGACCCCGCGGCACGCATCCTCTGGTTACCGACGCCCGAAGCCTGCCCGAGCGAGGCACTGGGCTTTGATTTCGATGGCGCGCGCTTCAGCCATGTCGGCGACCGCGTCACTTTCGAAACCATTCAGGCCAGCTTCTCCCTGGCGGCGCCCGGGCTCGACCGTGTGGCGGCTGTTGTGCACTACCTGGACATCGGCGGCACCCAGCCTGCCGAAGCCGCGGGCGTGGAGCGAGTGCTGGCCGGCCTGCGCGCTAGCCTGGAAAGCGACGACGAATTACTGGACGCCGCCTGCGCCATCTTCGATGGATTGCTGGCGGCCTTTGCCGTGGAAACGCAGACCGATGAATGACAACAGCATGCAACCCGACTCGGCAAAACCGCGTAGCGAGCCCGTGAGTTTCAGGCAGGCGCTGCTGTTCTGGCTCAAGCTCGGCTTCATCAGTTTCGGCGGCCCGGCCGGGCAGATCGCGATCATGCATCAGGAGTTGGTGGAGCGGCGTCGCTGGATCTCCGAACGGCGCTTTCTCCACGCACTCAACTACTGCATGCTGCTGCCCGGCCCGGAGGCGCAGCAACTGGCGACCTATATCGGTTGGCTGCTGCACCGCAGCTGGGGCGGAATCGTCGCCGGTGCGCTGTTCGTATTGCCGTCGCTGCTGATCCTCATCCTGCTGTCCTGGATCTACCTTGTCTTCGGTGAGGTGTCGCTGGTCGCCGGGATCTTCTACGGCATCAAACCGGCCGTGACCGCCATCGTGCTGCATGCAGCCCACCGCATCGGCTCGCGCGCACTGAAGAACGGCTGGCTGTGGGCTATCGCCGGCGCCTCGTTCGTGGCGATCTTCGCGCTCAACGTGCCCTTCCCGCTCATCGTGCTGGGGGCTGCCCTGGTCGGCTACCTGGGCGGACGCTTCGCGCCCGGTCAGTTCAACCTTGGCGGTGGCCATGCGGCGGCGGACAAATCCTATGGCCCGGCGGTGATCGATGACGACACCCCACCACCTGCCCATGCGCGCTTTCGTTGGCCTCGCCTGATCGCGCTGCTCGGCATCGGCGCCGTGCTCTGGATACTGCCGATGGCTCTGCTGATGGCGCTGTTCGGCTGGGGCGGCACACTCACCCAGATGAGCTGGTTCTTCACCAAGGCCGCGCTGCTGACCTTCGGTGGCGCCTATGCGGTGCTGCCCTATGTCTACCAGGGTGCAGTCGGGCACTACGCCTGGCTGACCCCGACTCAGATGATCGATGGCTTGGCGCTGGGCGAAACCACGCCCGGCCCGCTGATCATGGTGGTGGCCTTCGTCGGCTTCGTCGGCGCCTACGTGCAGCCGGTCTTCGCTGCCGACCAGGCATTTGCCGCCGGCGCCCTCGCAGCGTGTCTGGTCACCTGGTTCACCTTTCTGCCGTCGTTCCTGTTCATTCTGGCCGGAGGCCCCGTGGTGGAGTCGACTCACGGCCAGCTCAAGTTCACCGCCCCACTCACCGCAATCACGGCCGCGGTGGTCGGCGTGATCGTCAACCTGGCGCTGTTCTTCGGCTACCACGTGCTCTGGCCAGAGGGCTTCGCCGGCAGATTCGACTGGCCCTCGGCGATGATCGCGCTAGGTGCAGCCGTGGCGCTGTTCCGCTACAAGCGTGGCGTGATCCAGGTGTTGCTGGCCTGCGCTGTGGCCGGCCTGGCAGTGCATCTGCTGAGATAAGCCATCCGGCGACTCAGCTGAATCGCTCAACGCTGCAATCCTTCGAGCAAGGCACGGTGAAATTCTTCCGGCGCCTCGACTTGGGGTGAATGCCCCAGGTCCGGGAAGGCCACCAGCCTGGCCTGGGGAATCATGGCGGCAGCCTGTCGGCCCAGTTCCGGGTAGTTGCCCAGGCGTTTGGCGACCTCGTCCGGCGCCCGGTTGGCGCCAGGCGCGGTGCGGTCCAGGCCGCCGATCAGCAGCAATGTCGGTGTGCTGATGCGGGCAAACTCGTGGATCACCGGCTGGGTGAAGACCATTTCCGAAGTCTGCGCCTGGTTCCAGGCCACCCGCTCCTTGCCCTCGCCGGCGTACATGCCGGCCAACATGGCGACCCAGCGGTCGTACTCCGGCTTCCAGTTGCCGTTGTAGTAGAACTTCTGCTGGTAGGCCTTGATGCTGTCGAAATCGGTTTTCAGCTCGGCCTGGTAAAGCTGATCGATGGGTGCATAGGGCACGCCTTCGGCCTGCCAGTCCTCCAGTCCGATGGGGTTCACCAGCACCAGCTGCTCGGCCAGCTGCGGATAGTTCAGCGCCAGCCGCGCGGCCAGCATGCCGCCCATGGAATGACCGATGACGCTGACCTGGTCGATGCCCTCCTGCTGCAACAGGGCCTGGGTGTTGTGCGCCAGCTGGGCGAAGCTGAACTGGTAGCCCTCGGGCTTGCTCGAACTGCAGAAACCGACCTGATCAGGGGCGATTACGCGGTAACCGGCCTCGCTGAGCACCTCGATGGTGCGCTCCCAGGTTGCGCCACAGAAATTCTTGCCATGCAGCAGGAGCGCCGTGCGGCCGTTCGCCTGGCCGGTCGGCGCAACGTCCATGTAGGCCATCTGCATCGGCTTGCCCTGGGACTCGAAACGATAGTGCTTGAGCGGATGCGGATAGCTGAAGCCTTCCAGCTGCGGGCCATAGCTGGTCCGGCTTTCGGCCAGTACTGGCAGGCTCAGGGTTAGGCCGGCGGCAAGCGCCAGAGCGGACAAGGCAGTTTTCACGGGGCGACTCCTCTGTTCGGTGAGACAGCTCCGTACATAGGAATGCATTCGTGCTGCCGGGTTCGCGACCGGATTGCGACAGCGCATGTCCCGGCCGCGTCCGCGGCGAGTTGCTTCAGAGGCGGAAGCGCCCCACCAGCCGATTGAGCTGCGTGGCCAGCCGCGCCAGCTCGTCGCTGGCCACCGAAGTCTGCTGCGCGCCGGTGGCGCTCTGCTCGGAAATGTCGCGAATGGCTACCAGGTTGCGGTCCACCTCTCGGGCCACCTGTGCCTGTTCCTCGGCGGCACTGGCGATGACCAGGTTCATCTCGTTGATCTGCCCGACCCGCTCGGCGATCAGCCCCAGCGCCTGATCCGCCTCGTCGGCCATGGCCTGGCTGCGCGCGGCGAATTCGCTGCTTTGCTGCATATCGTGCACCGACTGCTCGGTGGCGCTCTGGATCGCGCCGATCATGCGCTCGATTTCCTGGGTCGAACTCTGGGTGCGCTGCGCCAGGTTGCGCACCTCGTCAGCCACCACCGCGAAACCTCGCCCGGCCTCACCGGCGCGCGCCGCCTCGATGGCCGCGTTGAGTGCCAGCAGGTTGGTCTGCTCGGCGATGGAACGGATCACGTCGACGACCTGGCCAATGCTCGCCGCTTCCTCGGCCAGCCGCGTCACGGTGCCGACGCTTTCCTGCAGCCGATCGCTGAGCTGGTGAATGGTCTGGCGCGTCGCCGTGACCTGCCGGCGGCCGGCATCGGCGACCGTCTCGGCATCACGCGAGGCATCGGAGGTGCGGTTGGCGTTGCCGGCCACCTCGTCCACCGCCGCCGACATCTCGGTGACCGCAGTGGCGGCCATCTGCACTTCCTCGTTCTGCTGGTGGATGCCCTGGGCAGTGTGCTGGGTGACCGCATGCAGCTCTTCGGCGGCGGACGCCAGTTGCGTGGCCGAGCCCTGGATGTCCTGCAGGGTGTCGCGCAGGGTCTGCTGCATCTGCCGGATCGACTGCTGCACCTCGGTGATCTCGTCACGCCCGCGGCACTCGATGGTACGACTCAGGTCACCTGCGGCGACCGAGGCTGCCGCCTGCTTCAGCGCTTCCAGCGGCCGGCTGATGCTGCGCAGCAGGACCAGGGCGAAAATCCCACCGCCGATCAGCATGACCAGCAGCAAACCGATGTTCAGCACCCGATTGCGCTGATAGAGCGCCAGAGCGCGCTCGTACTCGCCCTTGGCTTCGCCCAGTTGCAAGCCGATCAGCTCGCTGAAGCCCTCGGAAATCGGGTCGATCAGCGGGTACAGATCGTTGATGACGAACGCGGCCAGGCGCTTTTCGCTGTGGCGGTCGAGAATGCGTTCGAGGTCGTCCAGCGGTGCGTCGGCCTTCTGCATCAGCACTTCGATGCGGGCGGACGCCTGCCGCTCGGCGTCGATCAGGCTGGTGTTCATGTACTCGCCCCAGAGCCGCCGGATCTCGGCCCGCGCGGTCCGCACGTCATCACGCGCCTGCTGGTAGCTGAGCATCCCGCTGCGCGTCTTGTGCGTGGCGTCGACGATCTTCACCGCATAGAGGTCGGCGATCAGCTTGAGGTCGCGCAATGGCACCACGCGGTCGAGATAAACGGTGTTGAGGCCGGCGACGCTGCGCTGCTGCGCGTTCAGCCCGGTCAGGCCGATGACCAGACAGGCGCTCAGCATTGCCCCGATCAGGATCAACAGACGGGCTCGGATAGTCAGTTGCTGCATCATTCGTTCTTTTCCATATGGCATGCCGGCGCCGAAGGCGTGGCAAATTGGCAAGTAAGGCAACGGGTTCGACTGGTTCATGCCGACACGAGGCAGTGCCGGCCTGCGGTTCCCTTGCGGAACCCTGCAATCCTGGAGACGGGACGAGGTAGTTGTTGTTGAATCCCCGAGCGCTGGCACCGATAGCGGCGAACGGCCAGCAGCAAACCGCTATCGGCCGATCGCCTCTGCGCTTTAGCGGAAAAACTCTCGCAACGGGCGTGCCAGAGCCGTTGCAGAGACCTGACGGGGACTCGGCAGCATCACCTTCCGAACGCTTCGGCATGGTCAGGACGAGCCCGGCGCATCACCGGCATGCGACTAATGGCGCAGCGCAGACTGTGCGCTGCTGCACGTCGCGCGGATGGCCAAATGATACCTTCGCGCCCCATCTTTCGACCCATGGGACCTGTCGTGAAAACACTCATCCAGACTGCCGTGCTGGCGCTGTCCAGCCTGATCGCCAGCCACGCCATCGCCGACGCGCAACCGTCACGCAACCTGGCCGAGGCGGTGAAGAACTTCTCCGAGTACAACAGCCGGCTGGAACAGGCCATGGCCCAGGGCCTGACGCCGGAGAGCCTCGCGCAGATCCACGAGCTGACCTACACGCTCAAGGACGCGCTGGAGAAGATCAACGAGGAGATGGATGGCCTGACCGACACCCTCGAGGAAATCCATATCGCCTCCGAGGCACAGAACGCCGCCGAGGTTAAGCGCTACGGCAACGAATACCTCGAGACCGCGCGCAAGGTGATCAAGTAACCCTGCGGGCTACGGCTCGACCGCAATGATGTCGAAGCCGATGCGGTTGTCGCTGATGACGCGATACTCCAGTGTCTGGCCCGCCTGCACCTGCGCCAGCTTCTCGCGGCGCAGGCTGAGCTTGCCGCACAGGGTGTCATCCAGCGGATCGGTGCCGATGCTGACGATCCGCGCGCCAGCCGGCACCTGGAAACGCACCACCTCGCCGACATGGATGCGTGCCGCCAGCTGGCGATCTATCAGCACGGCGATGTAGCAGCCGCCGCCGCGCAGGCCGAAATCCCGCGTCACCACCACCTCGCCGCCGTTTTCCAGCGGCTGCTGATAGGCCAGTACCCGCTCGGCCGGCACCGGCTCAATGTCCTCGGCATCGGGCTGCCACGACGAGCAGCCGGCCAGCGAAAGCAGTGCGGTGAAGACAAGCAACGGGCGCATGGGAACTCCTTGTGCGGAAGACGAAGCGGCGAGCCGGACGATCGAGCATGCCAGAGCGGCGGATGATTGCTAGAGTCAGACCCCAGTTTCGTATCGATGACGGCAGGCACAACGTGAACAAACCGGACGACGACCAACCCCGCTTCTGGCGCGCCGACGCCCTGCCCTTCCTGGAAGCGCGCGCCGTCGCCGATGGCCGCAAGGTCTGCTATGCCGCGCACTGTCACGAGACCTTTTCCATCGGCGCGATCACTGCCGGCGCCAGCACCTACTTCAACGGTGACGCCCGCGCACGGATCAGCCGCGGCACCCTGGTGCTGATCAATCCGCAGACCGTGCATGCCTGCAACCCCATCGACGGCCAGCCCTGGTCGTACCTGATGTTCTATGTCGATGCGCACTGGCTGGGGGCGCTGCAGCACGAGCTGGGGGCGAGCAGCGATGGCCGCTTCGTGCCCTATGCCGCCATTCAAAGCGTCGATCCGCGGCTGTTCGGTGCGCTGACGCAGCTTCATGCCTGCCTGACCGATCCGCAGGGCGAGACGCTGCACAAGCAGAGTCTCGCGGTCGAGTTCTTCACCCAGCTGCAACAGACACTGGCCCCGGCGCCGCGCGGGGCGACCAGCGAGCCGCTGCGACAGCTGCGGCGCGCCGCCGACTATATCGCCGAGCATTGCACCCAGGCCCTGCGCCTGGAGGACATCTGCCAGGCCGCCGGATTGTCGCCGTCCTACCTGATCCGCGCCTTCAAGCAGCACTACGGCATGACCCCGCATGCCTATCTGCTCAACCGCCGCATCCAGCGCAGCCAGCACTGGCTGCGCCAGGGGCGCGAGCTGGCGGAGGTGGCCCTGGCCGCGGGTTTCGCCGATCAGGCGCACTTCCAGCGCACCTTCAAGCGCCAGCTGGCGGCGACTCCCGGGCAGTACCGCGACCGTGTCGCCAGGGCCGCACGGCACTAGCCCAGCAGCAGATAGAGCGCGCTGGCGGCCAGCAGCAATGCCATGCTCCGATTCAACCAACGAACCCGCGCCGGTTCCTGCAGATAGCGACCAAGCAAGGCGCCGGCGCCCGCCCAGCAGGCGATGGAGGCGTAGCAGATCAGGAAGTAGAGGCCCGCGAACAGCCAGATCCGCAGCACATCACCGTTCGCCGCGAACAGCCCCATGCCAGCCACCGACGCCAGCCAGGCCTTGGGGTTGAGCCATTGCATCAGCGCACCCTGCAAGAGCGAGGGGCCACTTGTGGCACTCTGAGGTTGCAGTCGTCCGTCATCGGCGGCCAGGCGCCAGGCCATGTAGAGCAGAAAGGCCACACCGCCCCACTGAATGCCGCGCAGCAATACCGGGGCGCGTTCCAGCAACTCGTACAGGCCGAGTCCGATCAGCAGCAACAGCAGGGTGAAACCGAGGGTGGCGCCGGCGATGTGTCGGCCGCTGGCACGCAAGCCGAACCGCGCACCGCAGTTCAGCGCGACCAGATTGACCGGCCCGGGCGTGATGGAGGACGCCAGGGCGAAGGCGGCCATCGAGAGATAGAGTTCCATGAGAAGCGGTGCCTGCCTGGATTAGGAAGGCCGCAGGCTACCCGGCGCGGGAGATCGCCTTATTGAAGGAAATTGCCCTGCCGCATCACAGGTGATGGCTGCCCGGATAGGGCCGCTCTTCCTCCACCTCACCGTCGCGACCGATGACCTCCACCGACGCTGTGCGGCCATCCATGAAAGCGTCCAGGGCACTGTACATCTCGTCCTTGGTAAGGGTGCGCAGCACGGTTTCATGGGATTGCTGGTCTTCCAGCTCCCAGCCCACCGTGGTGGGTCTGACTTGATAGATGTCCATGCATATGTCCTCGCGTAGGGACGGCCCGCCACAGGCGGGTCGTTGGGGCGTTAGCTCGGCTGGTTGGAGCCGTCGATGCCCTGGATGTCCGGATCGTCCGACAGCACCTCTGGCTCGTCCGGGTCGTCCAGTCGGGTCGGCTTGTCGTCGAAATCCGGATCCTCGCCAGGGTTCTTCTCACCGGAGTCGGTCATGGTCACATCGGGCTCCTCGCCCGCCTGCAGCTCGTCTGTTTTCACGCCTGCCTCGCTTGTCAGTGGTGGCTCGGTATCGATTGGAGGCGGCAAAAGCCGTGACGTTCGCGGCGCGGCCTACCGGTGGTCCGAAGCCGGTGCAGGCCACACAACACGCCCGTCGCAGCGTCTAAAGATCAATGTCGCCAAGCCGATAGCGTCGAATGTATCGAGCATATGCCTTCCATCCTTTCTGCTCGGTCAGGAGATCCCTTGCAGCAGCCTCGTGCTCGAATCGCCTCGCAACTCGGCTTGGCGCTTGCGCTCATTCTTGCCGTGGTCATCACCGGCAGCACCGTCTTCGCGCTTCGCTCGCTGAGCGCATCCAACCTCAACACCCGGGAGCAGCATCTGGCCAGCGAAGCACGGCTGCTGGCCGATCAGTTGGCGACCTTCCACGGCACCCTGCGCGAGAACACCCAGCGCTTGAGCGGGCTGTTCGAAAAGCGCTTCAGCGATGGCTTGCAGCTCGCCACCGACCAGCGTATCGACGTCGGCGGCGTCATGACGCCAGCGCTCATGCATGAAGGCGCGCCACTGAACAACGATTTCAGCGTGGTCGACGACTTCCGCGAAATGACCGCCGGTGTCGCCACCGTGTTCGCGCGCACGGGCGACGACTTTGTGCGGGTCAGCACCTCGGTCACCAAGCAGGACGGCAGCCGCGCGATCGGCACCCTGCTGGACCGCCAGCACCCGGCGTATCCGCTGCTACTCAGTGGAAAGCAGTACATCGGCCGCGCGTTCCTCTTCGACCGGCACTACATGACCCAGTACACGCCGGTGAAGGACCCTGCCGGCCAGGTGATCGCCGTGCTGTTCGTCGGCTTCGACTACACCGACGCACAACGGATCCAGTTCGACAACCTGGCGCGCTTTCGCATCGGCGAAACCGGCTCGCTCGCGCTGCTCGACGAAAAACGCCAATGGCTGATCGCGCCGGCCAATCTGCGGCAGGCCGACCAGGCCGCTGCAACGGTAGCCGAGCTGATCAGCCAGAACGGCACGGGCGGCTACTGGAGCGATGCCGACCAGGAAATCTACAGCGTCGCGACCCTCTTCGAAGGCGGCCCCTGGACCGTGCTGGCGAGCATGCCGGCGGCCGAGATACAGGACGTGACCTGGAGCATCGGCGCCCGGCTGGCCGTTGGCAACCTGCTGGCGATGATCCTCGCGGTTGCCGCGACCATCTGGCTGCTGCGGCACAAGCTCAAGCCGCTGGCTGCCGTGGTGCAGCAGGCACAGGTATTGGGTGCGGGTGATCTCAGCGTCCGCCTGGACGTGCACAGCCGCGACGAGATCGGCCAGCTGGCGGACAGCTTCAACCGCATGGGTGACGCGCTGTCGGGCATGGTGTCGCGTATCCGCGGCGCCTCGGGTGAGGTCAGCCAGCGTGCGCAACTGCTGGCCGGGCTTTCCGGCGGCGCCAATGAAGGCATGGAGCAGCAGTCCGGCGAGATCACCAGCATGGCCGGTGCGGTGGAGGAATTCAGCGCCACCTCGCTGAACATCGCCGACAACATGCGCGACACCCAGCGCGTGGCGCGCGCCAATGCCGAGCAGACCCGTGTCGGCCGTGCCGCCATGGACGAGGCATCCGAGGCCTTGGCGCAGATCGCCACGGCATTGAGCGGTACCGCCCGCGTGGTGGAGAGCCTCGACAAGCGCTCGCAGGAGATCGGCAGCATCGTCGGGGTGATCACCGCCATCGCCGAACAGACCAACCTGCTCGCCCTGAACGCGGCCATCGAAGCCGCACGGGCGGGCGAACAGGGTCGCGGGTTCGCCGTGGTCGCCGACGAGGTGCGCAGCCTGGCCTCGCGCACCCGCGAAGCCACCGACCGCATCACCGGCATGATCAGCCAGATCCAGGCCGAAACCGGCAACGCCATGAGCACCATGGAGCGGGGCCAGCGGTTGATGGACGACGGCCTGCAGCGCAACGCCAAGGTGGCCGAGGTGCTCGCCCTGATCGACGACCAGAGCCGCAGTGCCGACGAGCAGTTCAGCGCCATCAGCACCGCCACCCAGGAGCAGAGCAGTACCGCCACACTGCTCAGCAGCAATCTGCAGAGCATCGCACTGACCAACCAGGAGCAGCGCGAGGTGGTCGCCAACCTGGCCGGCACCGCCGGCGAGCTGGACAAGCTGGCAGCCGAACTGCGCACCCAGGTCGAGCGCTTTCGCGCCTAGCCCTGGCAGGCAGCGCCTGTGACGCCGCGCGGGACGGCGTCGCAGGCGGGCGCGACCATCCAACCGATTGCGCTACCCGCTGCGCTCCACCACACTGCCAGCTCACCCAACCGCAGTCGGAGATTCCATGCAGACACTCACCCCACAATCCCGCGCGGCCATTCTCGAAAACCCGGACGCTCTGGAATGCACCCTCTACCGCCCCGACGAATATGACGAGGAAGCGGAAGAGCAGGACCTAGGAGACGCACGCATCGTCATCACCGGCCCCTTCCAGGCGCCGGCCGAATGGGATGCCAAGGATCGCGACGACTACTTCGACGGCACCGCGCCGGAAGCCTTCGTCGTCGCCCGCATCGCCTGTCAGGCGGCACCCGATTCCGGGGTCTATTTCACCGCCGTGCCCGGCGACTATGCCGCGGTCACCGAAAGCCCGGGCAAGATCTCGATGTTCTACGTCTGGGACTGCCTGAACGACGCCGAAGGCCAGTACGTGCTGATCCGCGAGGAAGAAGACGAGGTCTGATCCACGAGGCGACGCCCACCTCACGGCTTCATGCCCCAGAGGTGGGCTCAGCCCGCCGATGCATCGCAGCCAACTGCTGAACCTACCCTGCAGAGCTGCAGCGCGTACGACCGCCATCCCTGCTTTGCTGTCTACTGCACACACGCTCACCATCGACACGAGGAACCGCATGCGTTCGCTGATCAGCGCCTGGCAGTCACCGGTTTCGCGGATGAAGCTGGTCGCCGGCCTGCTGCTGTTGCTGGCCGCCCTGCTGTACATCGTCGCGACCCGTTTCGAGACCGTCCACCCGGCCTGGGGCTATGTGGCCTCCTTCGCCGAAGCCGCCATGGTCGGCGCCATCGCCGACTGGTTCGCCGTCACCGCGCTGTTCCGTCACCCGCTCGGCCTGCCGATCCCGCACACGGCAATCATCCCGCGCAGCAAGGCGCGCATCGGCCGCAACCTGTCGAGCTTCATCACCACCCATTTCCTCGCCACGCCGCTGGTGCTCGCCAAGTTGCAGGAGCTGGACCTCGCCTCGCGCCTGGCTGGCTGGCTGCGCCATCCACGCAATGCCGAAGCGGTCGGCCGCCGGCTCACCGGGGTCGCGCATTTCGGCATCGCCGCGCTGCATGACGAGCGCGTGCGCGCCTTTGTCGAAGCCAAGGTGATCGGCCGCCTGCGCAAGTTCGACCTCGCCCCGCCGCTGGCCCAGGCACTGCGCGTGCTGACCAGCCAGGGGCGCCATCAGGCGATGCTCGACGAACTGCTGCTGCGCCTCGACTCGATCATGCAGGACGAACAGACCCGCGCGCTGGTCGCCGACGCCATCAGCCGGGAAATCCGCACCCTGCGCTATCTCGGCCTGAGCCGGCCGGTGAGCGGCTGGTCGGCCAACAAGTTCGTCGACGGCCTGTCCGCGCTGATCGCCGAAATCGCCGCCGACCCCGAACATCTGATCCGCCAGCGTTTCGACGAGCATGTCGGCGAATACATCGAGCGCCTGGAACAGGACCCGCACTACGCCCTGGAGGTCGAGCGCATCCTCGCCCAGCTGCTGGAGCACCCGGCCACCAGCGCCTATTTCGGCAACCTCTGGCAGGAACTCACAGCCTGGCTGGAAAGCGACCTGGCCCGCGACGATTCGCGCATCGGCCGACGCATCGTCAGCCTCTGCCGCGGCCTCGGCGACGGCCTGGCGGCGGACGATTCCATGCGCAACTGGATCAACGAACAACTGCTGGCGGCCACCCTCGGCCTGTTGGAACGCTACCGCGGGCAGATCGGCGCCTATATCGCTCAGCGCGTGGAGAGCTGGGAAAGCCGCGAACTGGTCGAGCAGCTGGAACAGAGCGTCGGCAAGGACCTGCAGTACATCCGCATCAACGGCACCCTGGTCGGTGGCCTGGTCGGACTGGTGCTGCATGCGCTGACGCAGCTGGTGGCAGGCTGAAGGGTTCAGGCCCGACGCAGCGGCGCGCCGCTCTGGCTACCAGCCGCCAGCGGCTCATCGCAGCGCAGCGTTGCCGGGCGGCCGACCAGGTACCACAGGCGGTTGGCCAGGTAGTCGGCATCGCGCGGGTCATGGGTCACGCAGATCATCGCCATCCCGGGGTGCCGATCGAGCAGCCGCGCTATCAGGTCGCGCAGTTCGGCGGCGCGCTCGGCATCCAGCGAGGCGAAGGGTTCGTCGAGCAGCAACATATCCGGCTCGATCGCCAGACAGCGCGCCAGTGCCGCCCTGCGCGCCATGCCCAGCGAGAGCTGATCCGGCAGGCTGTCGGCCGCGCCACCCAGCCCCACCTCGGCCAATAGCCGCTCGATGTCGGCCGGGCTGGCGCCGACCAGTGCCAGGTTCTGCCGCACCGTGCGCCAGGGCAGCAGCCGGTGTTCCTGGAACAGATAGCCGATGCGCAACCCGGCACGCTGCTGCACGCCTGGGCTCAACCGCGGCTCGAGGCCGGCGATGGCGTTGAGCAGCGTGGTCTTGCCGACACCGGAAGGCCCGAGCAGGCAGATGCGATCGCCGGCACACACCCGGCCCTCGATCACACCGAGCACCGGGTGGCCGGCGGTGGGGCCATTCAGGCGCAGTTCAAGCATGGCGCACGCCCGCTTCGCGCCAGGCGGAGGCGCGGCGTTCGAGCGGTTGCAGCAGGGCCAGCTCGATCAGCTGCACCACGGCGATGAACGCCAGGCTGTAGGCGAGGATGCTGGCCACGTCAAACACCTGGAAGGCCATGTGCAGCTGGAAGCCGATGCCGTCGGAGCGACCGAGCAGCTCCACCACCAGCACGATCTTCCAGATCAGCGCCAACCCACCGCGGGTGGCCGCCATCAGGTAGGGGAACAGCTGCGGCAGCCAGACGTGGGCGATGCGCTGCCAGCGGCCGAAGCCGTAGACCCGCGCCATCTGCTCGAGCTTGGGGTCTAGGCTGCGGGCGCCTTCGCGCACCGTCACCGCCACGTTCGGCACCTTGTTGACCACCACCGCCAGCACCGCCGCCGCTTCCACCAGGCCGAACCAGACGTAGAGCAGGATGATGGTGACCAGCGCCGGCAGGTTGAGAAACAGCACCAGCAGCGGATCGAGCAGCGCATTGGCCAGCCGCGAGCGGCCCATCCACACACCGAGCAGCGTGCCCAGCGCCATGGCCAGGGCGAACGCGATCAGCACCCGGCGCAAGGTCACCAGCAGGTGCTCGGGCAGCTCGCCGCTCTGCAGCGCTTGCCAGAAGGTATCGAGCACAGCGGCGGGCGTGGGCAGTAACGGTGTCTGCACCACCAGTGCGATGCCGGCCCAGAGCAGCAGCGCCAAAGGCAGCGCCACCCAGCAGGCCCAGCGCGAGCCGCTCATGGTGCGCTCTGGAACAGCGCGGCCGGCATCAGCCGCGCCGGATCGCTGCCGGTCAGCACCAGCAGCCGCTGCAGGTCGGCGATTCGTGCGGCATCCAGCGGCTGCGGAATGCCCGCGACGAAGCTGTCGCGCAGCGCGGCGAACACCGCCTCATCCTCGGCGCGCATGAGCGGACGGATCGCCTGCCAGTACGCCGGTTCGCTGGCGAGCTCGTGCTTGCTCTGGCGCAGTGCGCTGGCTAAGCGTTGCAGCAACGCTTCGTTGGCCTGCGCCCAGGGTTCGGGAAACAGATAGCCGAGTACCGGCAACTGCGCGTCGAGCTGCAGATCGCCCAGCAGGTCGGCCAGGCCGAAGGCAGTCTGCACCCCGCCCTCGCCACGCAGGCGCGCGGAGAAATGCCAGAACGTCAGCAGCGCATCCAGCTGGCCGCGGCGCAGCGCCTGGCCCAGCAGCGGCGGCGCGGCGTACTGCACGCGGGCCTCCCTGGCGAGATCGATGCCCTGCTCCGCCGCGGCGCGTCGCAGCAGCAGCCAGCCGATGCCGTCCGGCCCTCCGGCGACGCCGATGCGCTTGCCGCGCAGATCGGCCAGCGTGCGGATCGTGCTGCCGGCCGGCACCAGCACTTCACCGAGCTGCGAGGAGAACGGCAGGTAGCGATAGCTGCTGCCCGCCTCGTGCCGCGTCTGCGCCCAGGGCAGGTCGCTCACCGCACCATCGACACTGCCGCTGGACAATGCCAGGCGCGACGCCGGCACGTCGGCCGCCAGGCGCACCTTCAGTTCGAAGCCGTTCGCGTGGTCCAGCTGACGTCGTTTGAGGTGTTCCAGCTCCCAGTGCGGCGTGCCGAACTGCAGCACGCTCAGGGTGAGCACCGGCAACGCCTCGGCGCGGGCGCACCAGGGCAGCACAGCGATGCTCAGCAGCACGCCGAACCGCAGCCACCTGCTGCAGGCGCTGAAGGCATGCTGTATACGGCGAACGAGGACGAGCGTGGGAGGCATCATGCCCGCAGGGTACGAAGCCCCCCGGCGGGCACGAATTGTACTTTGGTGCCTGTTTGCTGCTGCGATGGTCGCGAAGCGCGCCGGCCGCCGACATGGCCGGCGCCGTGATCAGGCCTGGGTGGCGATGCGTTGCAGCAGGCGCGCCTGCAGCTTCTCCAGCTCCGCCGGATCGGCCTTGCCCGCCGCGTGGATGCCCAGCCCTTCACCGGCGTAACGCGGCACGATGTGCATGTGGATATGGAACACCGTCTGCCCGGCCGGCGCGCCATTGAACTGGGCGACCTGCACGCCGTCGGGCTCGAGCTCGGCGACGATGGCCCGGGTCAGCTTCTGCACCACCTTGATCACCTTCGCGAGCGCCTCGCTGTCCACATCGAGGATGTTGCAGGCCGCCGAGCGCTTGGGGATGACCAGCGTGTGGCCGAAGGACTGCGGAAACAGATCGAGAAAGGCGAGCACGTCGTCGTCCTCGTAGAGCTTGTAGCAGGGGGCGTCGCCGCGAATGATCTGGGCGAAGATGTTCTGCGGATCGTAGGTCGTGGTCAGGGACACCGGGAGTTCTCCGACAAGTGGAAAAGGCAGACCTTAGCACTCTCCAGGCGAGGTGAAACGCTGAACGTGTGCCAGCGGCGAGGCTCTGAGCTTAAACACCCCCGCGATCCGAGGTCTTCCCGATGCACGTCCGCGCCATCGCCCCGCTTGCCGCCGCAGTCGCACTCTGCCTGTCGTCTGTGACCGCCGTGGCTGCCGAAATCGAACCCGCCGAATTATTGAAACAGGCGAAAGCCGAACAGCCGGCCTATCTCGAAACCGTCGAGCAGCTGGTAGCCGTGGATACCGGCACCGGCCAGGAAAAGGGTCTGGCCACGGTCAGCCAGATGCTGGTCGAGCGCCTGCAGGCACTGGGAGCCGAGGTGAGCACCCGACCGGCCACGCCCTCGGTAGGGGACAATATCGTCGCCACCTTGCAGGGCAAGGGCAGCAAGAACTTCCTGCTGATGATCCACTACGACACCGTGTTCGCCGAAGGCAGCGCCGCCGAACGCCCGTTCCGCATGGACGGGCAGCGCGCCTACGGGCCGGGTGTCGCCGATGCCAAGGGCGGCGTGGCGATGATCCTGCATGCGCTCAAGCTGCTGCGCGACCAGCAGTTCGACGACTACGGCACGATCACCGTGCTGTTCAATCCGGACGAGGAGATGGGCTCGGCGGGCTCGAAGGCACTGATCGCCGAACTCGCCCGCAAGCATGATTACGTTTTCTCCTACGAACCGCCGGATCGCGACGCGGTAACCACCGCAACCAATGGCATCAACGCCGTGATGCTGGAGGTCAAGGGCAAATCGTCCCACGCGGGCTCCGCACCGGAAGATGGACGCAACGCCATCCTGGAGCTGGCGCACCAGCTGGTGCAGCTCAAGGATCTGGGAGATGCGGACAAGGGCACCACGGTCAGCTGGACCATGATCGACGGCGGCGAGAAGCGCAACATCATTCCCAACAAGGCCAGCGCCGAGGCGGACATGCGTTACTCGGACCTCACCGAGACCGAGCGGGTGCTCGCCGACGGCCAGCGCATCATTCAGAACCGGCTGATCGATGACACCCAGGTCGTACTGCGCATCGACAAGGGTCGCCCGCCGCTGGCGGAGAATTCCGCGTCCAAGCGCCTGGCGGAGACGGCCCAGCGCCTGTACAGCGAGATCGACCAGCGCATCGAACCCATCGCCATGCGATTCGGCACCGATGCCGGCTATGCCTATGTGCCGGGCAGCGACAAGCCGGCCGTGCTGGAAACCATGGGCGTGGTCGGTGCCGGGCTGCATTCGGAGGACGAGTACATCGAACTGGCCAGCATCGCGCCGCGGCTCTACCTGACCACGGCGATGATCCGCGCGCTGTCCACCGACGCGCCTTAGCAGCCGGCGAGCGGCTGGCGGTTCCCCTTGCCGGGATGGCGTCACGAAGCGCGGGCCAGACGGCCTGCGCTGCGGCACAATCGGCGCTTCGCCAGCCGCCTTCAGCAAGGAGCCCCGCATGCAACTGGCCAGGATCGAACAGCTGCTCGTCGGTACAGCCGTGCCCTTCACCCGCCCCGGCAGCCACAGCGCCATCGCCAAGCAGCCCACCGCCGGGCCGGTGGCGGTCGGCAGCGAAGGGCTCGCCGGCGACGAACAGGGCGATCGCCGTGTGCATGGCGGCGTCTACAAGGCGCTGCATCACTACCCGTTCGAGCACTATCACCACTGGCGTGCTCAGCTCGGCCATTCACCGCTGCTCGAGCGGCCCGGAGCCTTCGGCGAGAACATCAGCACCACCGGCCTCGGCGAGGCCGACCTCTGCCTGGGCGACGTGCTGCGCTGTGGCAACGTGCTGCTGCAGGTGGCGCAGACCCGCCAGCCCTGCTGGAAGCTCAACGACCGCTTCGGCGTGAAGGACATGTCGCTGCGCGTCCAGCGAAGCGGCCTGTGCGGTTGGTATTACCAGGTGCTCGAGCCCGGCGAGCTGCAGGTCGGCCAGGCACTGCTGCTGGAGCAGCGCGCCTACCCGCGCTGGCCTCTGACGCGGGTGATGGACGTGCTCTACCGCCGACCGCTGGAGCGCGCCGACCTGCTCGAACTGGCCGAACTGCCGTTGGTGCCGAACTGGCGCACGCTCGTCGAACGCAGGCTGCAGAACAACGCGGTGGAAGACTGGAGCAAGCGCCTCGACGGCCTGGCGAACGTCGAGCAGCCGGCCGGCTGAGCAACATGCAAAGGCAGTAGGCGAAAGCCGGCGCGGCAGGTATCTTCGCCACCTCCCACAACAGGACCGCCTGCTCGATGCTCCGCCTCGCCACCCTCTGCGCCCTGGCGCTGTTCGCCTGCACCGCCCACGCCAAGGTCGAGGTACTGCCGCTGGAGCACGAGGACCAGGGGCTGGTACTGGTGGCTCGGGTTACCGAGCAGATCGCGCCGGGCGACTACGAGGCATTGCTCAAGGGCATCATGGCCCATCCCGGCAAATACGCGCGCAAGCTGCTGATCCTCGACAACATCGGCGGCAGCGCCGCGGAGGCCATGCGCATGGGCTACCTGCTGCGCGAAACCGGCTTCGATGCGCTGGTGCCGGCAAGCGCGGTCTGCCAGGGCAGCTGCATCTACCTGCTGACGGCCGGCCGACAACGCACCATACGTGGCTATGTCGGCCTGCATCGGCCCTATCTCGCCAACGGCGAGTCGGCGCTGTCCATCGGCCAGCGGCCGCGACGCACGCCGCAGGCCTACCTGCGCGACATGGGCGTGAACCCGCGACTGGCCGATGACATGCAGCAGATCGATCCCTGGCGCATGCGCCTGCTGACGCCCCGTGAACTGGCGCGCTACCGGCTGCAGTGACGTGCGCGCCGCGCTGCCCTTTGGCGTCCCTCTCGCCACACTGCTGAGCGGCCTGGCACTCGGCCTGATCGAGCCGATCGGGGCGCTGCTCGTGCTGGCGTTCGCCGGCTGGCTGCTGGCCGAGCCGTACCTGCCACGGCTGCCGTGGCTGGCAACCACCTTGATCGGCGCCATCCTGCTGGCCGCGCATCTGCTGCCCGGCTTCAACCCCTTGCCGCTGGGGCCGCCGCAGGACCTGGGCGGTGCGGCGCCCTGGCAACTGCGGCTCAGCCCGGACAAGGCCATGGTCGCCGCGCTGCTGCTCGCCTGGTGGCTGGGCCAGCCGCGCGCAGCCTGGCGCTCGAAGCGATGCACATGGCTGGTCTCGGGCGCGTGCCTGGCATCCGTGCCGCTGCTGGCGGTGGCCGGCGGCGTCCTCGCCTGGCAGCCGAAGTGGCCGGAGCAGTTCCTCGCCTGGCTGGCCGTCAATCTGGCCGTCACCTGTCTCGCCGAGGAGCTGATCTTTCGCGCTCTGCTGCAGCGTGAACTGGTCCGTCGCTTCGGCGCGGCCAGTGGCATCGGCCTCGCAGCGATCCTGTTCGGCGCGGCTCATCTGCCCTTCGGGACCGGCTTCGCCCTGCTCGCCGGCCTGGCCGGTTTGGGCTACGGCCTGGCGTTTCACTGTGCCGGCGACCGGCTATGGGTGGCGGTGTCACTGCATGGCCTCCTCAACTGCCTGCATCTGCTCCTGTTGAGCTATCCGCTGCGCTGATTCGGAAAGTTTCCACCGCCCTGTCGATTTGTCCCGCGCCCGTTCGACCAATGATCGGAGCCAGCGGAAATCCCGACATCCCCGTCTAGGCTCCTTTCCATCCAACGAAGGAGTCGACCGATGCGTTTCATGGTGATGATAAAGGCCACACCGCAAACCGAAGCCGGCCAGATGCCCGGCGAGGACGTGCTTGCGGCCATGGGCCGCTACAACGAAGAACTGGCCAACGCTGGCGTGCTGCTCGGCGGCGAGGGCCTGCAGCCCAGCAGCAAGGGCGCGCGGGTGCGCTTCGAGGGCGAGCGCTGCAGCGTCATCGACGGCCCGTTCGCCGAGACCCGCGAGCTGATCGCCGGCTTCTGGCTGTTCCAGACCGCTTCGCTGCAGGAGGCGATCAACTGGGTCAGGCGCTGCCCGCCGTCCGCCATCGGCGAGGCGGAGATCGAGATCCGCCAGGTCTTCGAAGCGGAAGACTTCGGCGCCGAGTTCACCCCCGAACTGCGCGAGCAGGAAGAACGCCTGCGTGCGCAACTCAACCACTGACAGCAAGGAGCACGAAGATGAAGCTTTCCACCTACCTCACCTATGACGGCAATGCCCGCGAGGCCTTCACCTTCTACCAGCAGGTACTGGGCGGGACCCTGGAGCTGATGACCTTCGCCCAGGCGCCGGATGCCGAGCAGTTCCCCGCCGAGTACCGCGAGCGAATCATGCATGCCTGCCTCAACCTCGGCGACAGCACGCTGATGGCCTCCGACACGCTGCCCGAAGACACCTGTGGCGGAGGACCGTACGAAGGCATCAAGGGCTGCTCGATTTCCCTGCACCCGACCCGCGTGGCCGAGGCCGAGCAGCTTTTCGCTGCCCTGGGCGAAGGCGGTACGGTGATCATGCCGCTGGAGAAGACCTTCTGGGCCGAGCGTTTCGGCATGCTGACCGACCGCTTCGGTCTGTCCTGGATGGTCAACTGCGAGTGACGCCCGCCTCGCCCCGCGCCGCTGTCGCCCCCGAAGCAGCACAGCGGCGCGCGGGACGGACAGGCGTTTGGATGCACAGCACTTTTGTTATAACGTATCGCACCTTGTCGGGCGCCGCCGTAGTCTGGCCGTGAGGCATCACGTCCTCATGGCCTCCGCGCCCGTTGTCCGCGAACTTCTGCCATGAGCCGTGCATGCCCGCCCCCGACCTGACCTCGCCCGTTGCGGCGCGCCTTCAATCCATCGACGCGCTGCGCGGCCTGGTGATTCTGTTCATGCTGCTGGACCATGTCCGCGAAACCTTTCTGCTGCACATGCAGGTGCCGGATCCGATGGACGTGGCGGTCACCGAGCCGGCACTGTTCTTCAGCCGCACCCTGGCGCACCTGTGCGCACCGGTATTCATCTTCCTGACCGGGTTATCAGCGTTCCTCTATGGCGAAAAGCATCAGGGCCGCCACGCGGTGTCGAGCTTTCTGCTCAAGCGCGGGCTGTTTCTGGTGGCGCTCGAGTTCACCCTGGTCAACTTCGCCTGGACCTTCCAGTTCCCGCCGCAGGTCATCTACCTCCAGGTGATCTGGGCCATCGGCCTGAGCATGCTCGCCCTCTCGGCGCTGCTCTGGCTGCCACGCCCGTGGCTGGTGCTGCTCGGACTGCTGATCATCGGCGGGCACAACCTGCTCGATCCGCTGCACTTCCCCGTCGGATCACCCATGCACCTGCCGTGGGCCATCCTGCATGATCGCGGCTGGCTCGAGGTCTCGGACAGCCTGCGCCTGCGCACCTCCTACCCGCTGTTACCCTGGATCGGCGTGATCGCCCTGGGCTACGCCGCCGGCCCCTGGTTCGGACGCAACGCCGATGCCGAACGCCGTCAGCACAACCTCGCCAACTGGGGCAGGGCCGCGCTGCTGCTGTTCGTTCTGCTACGCCTGATCAACGGTTACGGCGAGCAGCCCTGGGTGGTTGGCGAGGATGGACTGCGGACACTGATGAGCCTGCTGAACATCACCAAATATCCGCCGTCGCTGCTGTTCCTCTGCCTGACCCTGGGCACCGGCCTGCTTCTGCTGCGCCACTTCGAGCGCCGCCAGGATCGCGCCTGGCTGCGCCCGCTGACGGTGTTCGGCGCAGCGCCGATGTTCTTCTACCTGCTGCACCTTTACGTGCTGAAGCTGCTCTACCTCGCCGCGGTGGCGATCTGGGGCCTGAACCGTGGCAGCCACTTCGGCTTCGAGGCGGTCTGGCCGCTGTGGTTGTGGACCGTTGTGCTGGCGGTGGCGCTGTACCCGGCCGTGCGCTGGTTTGCCGAGCTCAAGGCCCGGCGCCGGGACATCGCCTGGCTCAAGTACCTGTAAGCTCGGGTCTCATGCCGCATCGGCAGCCCTCAGACGCAAGTCGACGGCTGCAGTGCGGTGCGCGGCTGGCGAACGGGCTCAGAACATCCCCAGCGCCCAGGCCACGGCGAACAGCACCAGCGAGAAGCCCCACATCCACCACAGCGAGTAGCGGATGTGCCGGCCAAGATCCAGACCGGCCAGGCCAAGCGCAAGCCAGAGCGCGGGCGAGAACGGGCTGATGAAGGTGCCGATGATGTTGCCGATGGTCATCGCGTACACCACGCTGGCAGGCTCCACGCCATGGTTCGCCACCACTTCCAGCGTCACCGGCAGCAGACCGAAGTAATAGGCATCGGTGCTCAGCATCAGCTCCATCGGCAGGCCGAAGACGCCAAGGATGATGTGCAGGCTGGGCACGACCGAGGCGGGCAGGACCTGCACCAGATCCTGGGCGATGGAGGTCAGCATGCCCGTACCGGTGAATATCCCCAGCATGGAGCCCGCTGCCAGAATGATCATGCCCATGCTCAGGGCGGCGGGCGCATGGGCCGCGATGCGTTGCATCTGAGCCTTGCCGCCGGGGTAGTTGATCAGCAGCACCAGCGACAGACCGATCATGAAGATGTAGCCGGCCGGCAGCACGCCGGCGAACAGCGAGATCAGCACCACCAGGAACAACCCGCCGTTGATCCAGAGTCGGCCCGGCCGCTCCAGGGCGCGCTCTTCTTCGGTGGGTTCGTGAAGGCTGTGGTGGCTTTCGACCAGCACGCCGGCATCCGCACCGCCAGCCCCTGAGGCGATACGCCGCTGCTCCCGCCGACCAAGCAGGACGGCGAGTGCCACCAGCAGAGCCACGCCGACGCCCTGAATGGCGATCAGCGGCCGCCACAGTTCGGTGACTTCGATACCGGTCACCGCCGCGGCCCGCCCCAGCGGGCCGGCCCAGGGAACCATGTTGAAGATGCCTGCACCGAGCGCCAGCAGCAGCAACATCAGATAAGGGCTCATGCCCAACTTGCGGTAGAGCGGCAGCAGTGCCGGAATGGTCAGCAGGAAGGTGGTCGCGCCCGCGCCGTCCAGATGCGCCAGCATGCCGATCAACGCGGTGGCCACCGTTACGGCGATGACATTTCCGCGGGTCAGCCTCACCATGGTTCCGATGATCGGGCGGAACAGTCCGGTGTCCTGCAACACGCCGAAAAAGGTGATGGCGAAGACGAACATCGTGGCAATGGAGATCACCTTGCCGAGGCCGTCGGTGAAGAACCCGGTAATGGCCTCCAGCCCGAAGCCGGCCAGCGAAGCGCCCGCCAGCGGTACGAGAATCAGCGGCAGAATGGGCGCCATCCGTCCTACGAGCAGCAGCACCACCAGGCTGCAGATGGTCAACAGACCAATCAGGGTCAACACAGCTTACCTCCTCTTTATTCTTGTCCGGCCGAAGCAGCGGGGGAGCTGGAGGCTACGAAACAAAGCTTTCAGCAACCTTTAGCCGTGTCGGGGGTGCCCTCGGCATCTGTGAGCTGATGTGTCGCACGCGTGAATCAGCCGCCGCCGATCCGAAAACTGTGAAGTGGCTAGCAAAATGCCATCATACGAGCCATGATGATTGCAGCGCCCGCTGCGGGCCGGCCGAATTGCCATAAGCCCCCGCACGGCCCGGCTGCCTTGCACGGCACCGTCGGCCACAGCCCTGCTGGCACCCGGAATGTTTATGTCGTCCTTTCGTCTTGCCGTTTGGCCCCTGCTCCTGCTCGCCGCCTGCTACACGCCCCTGGCCAGCGCCATCGGGCTGGGCGAGATCCGTCTGCATTCGGCGCTGGCCGAGCCGCTCACAGCTGACATCGAGCTGATTGACGCGCGCGGACTGGGTGCCGATGACATCAAGGTGCGCCTGGCACCGAGCGACGTGTTTGCCCGCGCCGGAGTCGAGCGGCCCGACTTCCTCGCCAAGCTGAGCTTCGTGCCGGCGCTCGACGGGAGCGGCCAGCGGATCCGCGTGAGCTCCGCCGCACCGGTGAACGAGCCGTACCTGAACTTCATCGTCGAGCTCAGCCTGCCGGGCGGCCAGCTGCTGCGCGAGTACACCCTGCTGCTGGACCCGCCACTGTACCAGCCCGACCTGCCGGCGCTGCCGCGTGCCCAGCCGCAAGCACCGGCCATCGTCAGCGCGCCACCCGTGGAACCGCCGCGCGCTCGCGTGCTGCCTGCGGTCGAACAGGGCACGCGGTATCGCATCCAGCCCGGCGACAGCCTCTGGGCCATCACCCAGCGGCTTGAAGGCCGTGCTGTCGGCTCGCACGAAGCGTTGATGGCCGACCTCTACGCACTCAACCCGGACGCCTTCATCGGCGGTGACCGCAACCGCCTGCGGGTCGGCGCCGATCTGCTGTTGCCGGACGGACTGCAACATGCCACGCCCAGGCCGACGACCCAGGTGGCCGCCGCGCCTCGCGAAGCCGACGCAGCGATACCTCCTCCCGAGCACACCGCGCGGCAGACGCCAGTGACAGCTGATCCCGGGCTGGTGGATGTGCTCAGCCAACTCGAAGCCCAGGTGCTGAGCCTGCAGGCGCAGATGGATGCGCAGAATCGCCTGCTTGCCGAAGCACAGCGGAGTCTGGCGCAACGCGAGACCAGCCCGCTCGCCGCGGAATCTGCCGTCGTCACGGCGCCGGTGCCCCGTGAAGTCAGCGTGGAGCGCCAGGCGCCCGCATCCCCGGTTCCTGCGCCTGCCGCGCCCGCTATGACGGTCCAGCCGGACAGCCTCGCCAGCCCCTGGCTGCTCGCCCTTCCCGTGCTGTTCCTGTTGGGCGGCCTGCTGCTACAGCGCCGGCGCGCCAGCGCAGCCGCCACGGCGGCAATCATGGTCGAGGCCCGACCGGCCGGCGTGAAGCGGGCGGAAGCGTCCTTCCCGGACATCAACCCGTTCCAGCGCCAGGTGCCAGTCGTGACGGAAATGACCATGGACGAATACCTTGGCCACGGTGCTGACCAAATGCCGGCCCCCGTTGCGGCACCGGTACAACCAATGCCGTCGCTGGATGACATGATCGTCAGCCTGCCCACGGACCTGGACGAGCTGATCGGCATGCCGTCGGCCCCGGCGCCGGCAACCGACGCCCAATGGCGCGAGCGGCTCAACGAGGCCATCGGCTGCATCGACCGTGGTGAGGTCAACCGCGCCAGCGGTCTGCTGACTGCCCTGCTGGACCGCCCCGACGATGACCGTTTCATCGACGAGCAGCTCGCCCGCAGCGCCTGAGGACGCAACCCGGGGACCGCTCCCCCGGTCGTACGGCATACTAGCCAGCCCCCTCTGGAGACATGCCCGTGGACCTGCTCTTTCTCGGTACCTCGTCCGGCACCCCGACCCGCGCGCGCAACGTCAGCGCGCTGGCACTGCTGGAAGAGACCGGCAAGGCCTGGTACCTGATCGACTGCGGCGAGGGCACCCAGCATCGTCTGCTGCGCACGCCGCTGTCGCTGCACGACCTGCTCGCGATCTGCATCACCCATGTGCATGGCGACCACTGCTACGGCCTGCCCGGCCTGCTGGCCAGCGCAGGCATGATGGGGCGCAAGGCGCCGCTGACGATCATCGCCCCGCAGGGCATCGAGACCTGGGTACGCGCCACCCTGAGCATGAGTCAGAGCTGGCTGAGCTACGAGCTGGACTTCCATGCGGTCGAGACATTGGGCGAGTGGCGCAGCCCGAACATGCGCATCGAGGCGACCGAGCTGTCCCATCGCGTGCCCTGCTACGGCTACAGCTTCAGCGAGGCGCGCCCCGATCCGCGGCTGGACATCGATCGTCTGGAACATGACGGTGTGCCGCGCGGCCCGCTCTGGGGCCAGCTGGCGCGCGGCTTCGACATCGAGCACGAGGGGCGCGTGCTGCGCAGCCACGACTACCTGAGCTTCAGCCGCAGCCCGCGGCGCATCGTCGTCGGGGGCGACAACGACCGCCCCGACCTGCTGGCCGAAACCTGCCGCGATGCCCAGCTGCTGGTGCACGAGGCGACCTACACCGAGGCCGTGGCCAACGACGCTCGCAACGACTTCGGCCACAGCACGGCCGCCACCGTGGCGCGCTTCGCCCAGGCGGTCGGTTTGCCCAACCTGGTGCTGACCCACTTCAGCGCGCGCTATCAGAAGCACGTCGGCCGCGGCCATTCGATCGAGGACCTGCGCGCCGAAGCCGCTGCGCTCTACGCCGGCCAGCTGCTGCTCGCCGAGGATTACCTGCGCCTGCATCTGGGCAAGGATGGTCTGCTGACGGTCGTCGAACCGCCGTCCACTTCGCGCCCGCCGCGCCGCGACGGCGAATCCAGGGCCTGAACCGGTAAATCGTCAGCAACCGCACCGGTGCTGACATGGCTGTCTACACTGGCTGCTGCCACCCAGCGCAACCGCCTTGCCATCTTTCGCCCCACCGAAGGAGCCGCCGATGGAACGTCTGACTGCCAGAGACTTCGCCCCCGAACTGCTCGAGCTCTACGATTTCTACGTGCACGGCAAACTCAACCGCCGCGAATTCCTCGACCGCGCCGCCGCCTTCACCCTGTGCAGCATGACGGCGGTCGCCGTGCTCGACGCGCTCACGCCCAACTATGCGCTGGCGCAACAGATCGCCTTTACCGACCCCGACATCGTCGCCGAGTATGTCCGCTATTCCTCGCCCAGAGGCCACGGCGAGGTCCGTGCTTATCTGGTGCGCCCGGCCAAGGCCGAGGGCAAGGTGCCGGGCATCGTCGTCGTGCACGAGAACCGTGGCCTCAATCCCTATATCGAAGACGTGGCCCGACGCGTGGCCAAGGCCGGGTTCGTCGCCCTGGCTCCCGACGGCCTGAGTTCGGTCGGCGGCTACCCCGGTAACGACGACAGGGGCCGCGAACTGCAGGCTCAGGTCGATCCGCAGAAGCTGATGAACGACTTCTTCGCCGCCATCGAATGGCTGATGGCCCACGAGACCACCAGCGACAAGGTCGGCATTACCGGCTTCTGCTACGGCGGCGGGGTGGCGAACGCCGCATCGGTGGCTTACCCCGAACTCGGCGCCGCCGTGCCGTTCTATGGCCGCCAGGCGGATCCGGCGGATGTGGAGAAGATCCGCGCGCCGCTGCTGTTCCACTTCGCCGAACAGGACGAGCGCGTCAACGAAACCTGGCCCGCCTACGAAGCCGCACTCAAGGCCGCCGGCAAGCCCTACGAGGCCTATATCTACCCCGGCACCCACCACGGCTTTCACAACGACAGCACGCCGCGTTACGACGAGCCGGCAGCCGAGCTGGCGTGGCAACGCACCATTGCCTGGTTCCAGCGCCATCTGAGCTGACCGCGACGTCCTTTTCGTCGCCGCTTTCCGGTCTGTGCCACACCCGGTGCATTCGAGCCGATGCGCCATGGCCGATACATTCATCCGCGCATGTTGACGTTTACGTAAAAGAACAGTACAGCTATGCCTTCCGCCCCGCTCCAGGAAAGCGCCATGACCATCAGCACCCTGCTCGGCGACGGCCCGACCGATCTGTGGATCGACGGCACCCACGGCCGGATGTTCGTCCGCAGCTGGTTCCCGGAGCGCGACGCGCTGCGCCCGAACCACGCCCCGATCCTGCTGTTGCACGAGTCGCTCGGCTGTATCGAACAATGGAAAGACTTCCCATCCGCCCTCGCCCAGGCAACCGGTCGAACAGTGGTCGCCTATGACCGGCTGGGCTTCGGCCGCTCCGACCGCTTGACCACTCCGCCGGCACCCACCTTCGTCGAAGACGAAGCTGCGCAAGGCTTCGCCCGAGTGTTGGCACACCTGGGTATCGACCGCTTCGTGGTGCTCGGACATAGCGTCGGTGGCAGCATGGCCGTGCATTGCGCCGCGCGGTATCCCGAAGCCTGCCAGGCGATGATCACGATGTCGGCGGTCACCTTCGTCGAACAGCGCACGCTCTCAGGCATCCGCCAGGCCAGGGCCTGGTTCGCCGACCCCGCGCAACGCGAACGTCTGCGCCGCTATCACGGCGAGCGCAGTGACTGGGTCCTGAGCGCCTGGATCGATACCTGGCTGGCGCCGGATTTCGCCACATGGACGCTGGCCCACGCGCTGCCTGCGGTCGGCTGTCCGAGCCTTGCCATCCATGGCGATGATGATGAGTTCGGCTCCGAACGCCACCCGCAGCTGATCGCCGACCACGCCGGCGGTCAGGTCGAACAGGCGCTGCTTTCAGGGGTGGGCCATGTTCCGCATCGAGAGCAACCGGGACAGGTGCTGGAGCGGATCGAACGGTTCCTGCAGCGGATCGGCTAGCTCGCTGCGCGCATAGACGCAGCAGAGCGTTTGCGCGCGAGGGTAGGCAGGGTGCCTTCGCCGCTGGCGAAGGCGCTGGAGGTCAGGCCCGCTGGTTGAAACGACCCAGGTCCATGTGTCGGTTCACATCCTTGTACAGCAGATAGCGGAACTTGCCCGGGCCGCCGGAATAGCAGGCCTGCGGACAGAACGCGCGCAGCCACATGTAGTCGCCCGCCTCGACCTCGACCCAATCCTGATTCAAGCGATACACCGCCTTGCCTTCCAAGACGTAGAGGCCGTGCTCCATCACGTGGGTTTCAGCGAAGGGGATAACCGCACCCGGCTCGAACGTGACGATGTTGACGTGCATGTCGTGGCGCATGTCGCTCATGTCGACGAAGCGCGTGGTCACCCATTTGCCATCGGTACCCGGCATGGGGATCGGCTCGATATCGTTCTCGTTGGTCACGAAGGCCTCCGGGTAGGGCAAGCCTTCGACAGCCTGATAGCCCTTGCGGATCCAGTGGAAACGTACCGGCACCGCCCCGGTGTTGCGCACGCTCCATTTCGCCGCAGGCGGTATGAATGCATAGCTGCCGGGACGCATGTCATAGAGGGTTCCCTCGATCGTCAGAGAGAACTCTCCGTCCACGACGAACAGCACGCCCTCGGCGTTCGGGTCATGCTCCGGCCGGTCACTGCCGCCGCCGGCGCCAAGCTCCACGATGTACTGGGAAAAGGTTTCGGCGAAGCCGGAAAGCGGACGGGACAGCACCCACATGCGCATGTTGTCCCAGAAGGGCAGATGGCTGGTGACGATGTCGCGCAGCACGCCCTTGGGAATGACTGCATAGGCTTCGGTGAACATTGCACGATCGGTCAGCAGTTGAGTCTGCTCGGGATGTCCGCCCTTGGGGACGTAGTACGTTGTGCTTGCCATGGTTCTCCAGGTGCATGGAGGGCTTGCCGATACTCAACCGCAAGCCGGGTGGATGGAAAGCCAACTGTATACAAGGAAGATGTGAATGGTCAAAGATTGTATACAATCTTTTCTGCGCCCGATGCCCACGAGTAGCGCGGCATGGCATATGGCGCGCTGAGCTCGCCGCGGCGCTGGCGGGGAGGTCATCTGGCTGGATGGAATGGCCAACCGGGCAGCTTCGAAGTTGCCGCCGATGGCCAGGGAAGAAGGGCTACGCCGCCTACCTACGCGACTCGACGCCATCGACTATGGCGCGGAGACGCGAGGAACTGAAAAATCATGGATGAGAAGGGATCGACAAGCGCATCCGCATTCCTCAAGACCGCACCGCCAGAACGCTCAACAGCGGCAGCCGGCCTTCGGACCCGCCTTTGCGTCACGCCGAACAGTCAGCCCTTGAAGCCTTTGGCCACCAGATAGACCTCCCGCGAACGCGGGCGCGACGCCTCCGGCTTGCGGATCACCACCTTCTCGAACGAGCTGCGCACGTCCTTGAGAAACTCGTCGGAGCCTTCGCCCTGGAACACCTTGACCACGTAATTGCCGCCGGGCTTGAGCACCTGGCGAACCATGTCGAGGGTGAGTTCCACCAGATACATCGAGGCGGCCTGGTCGGCAGCGGCGACGCCGCTGATGTTCGGCGCGATGTCGGACACGATCAGGTCGGGCTGCCGGCCGTCGAGCATGTCGAGAATCTGCTGGAACACGGCGTCCTCGGTGAAGTCGCCCTGAACGAAATCGACGTTATCCAGCCCGCCCATCGGCAGGATGTCGGTGGCCAGCACCCTGCCCTTCTCGCCGACGATTCCGCCGGCCACCTGCGACCAGCCGCCAGGCGCGGAACCGAGATCCATGACCAGCATGCCGGGGCGTATCAGTTTGTCCTTCTCGTTCAGCTCGATCAGCTTGTAGCTGGAGCGCGAGCGCAAGCCATCCTTCTGCGCGCGTTTGACGAAGGGATCGTTGACGTGTTCATCCAGCCAACGACGGCTGCTTTTGGATCGTTTCATGATAGAGCCAACCACGGAGAATCAAGGTAAGACGCGCGCCAACAGGCAGGACCCTGCGCAACTGTCGGGCAAATTGGCGACGATTATAAGCCGATAATGCCGGGCCGCGGGCGCCGGGCGCAGCACCTGCACCGGGGGAACCGCGTAAGCGCCGCCTGACAGGCGTGCTTGCCGCCGGTACAATCCGCGCCTCACGCCCCCCTCTCGTTGCTTCCTCTGCCGGAGTCACCGGCCAGGATTACCGCCATGATTCGCATCACCGAACTGTCCCTGCCCCTCGATCATTCCGCCGATGAGTTGCGCCAGGCCATCGTCAAGCGTCTGAACATCAGTGACGCCGACCTGCTGAACTTCAGCGTGTTCAAGCGCAGCTACGATGCGCGCAAGAAGAACAGCGTCATCCTGTTCATCTACATCCTCGACGTCGAGGTTCGTGACGAGGCAGCAGTCCTGGCGCGCTTCGCCGACGATAACCACGTACGTCCGGCGCCCGACACGCGCTACTACCCGGTCGGCCAGGCGCCAGCGGATCTGACCGAGCGACCACTGGTGGTGGGTTTCGGCCCGTGCGGGCTGTTCGCCGCGCTGCTGCTCGCACAGATGGGCTTCAAGCCCATCGTGCTGGAGCGCGGCAAGGATGTGCGCCGCCGCACCAAGGACACCTGGGCGCTGTGGCGCAAGAAGACCCTGACGCCGGAATCCAACGTGCAATTCGGCGAAGGCGGTGCCGGGCTGTTCTCCGACGGCAAGCTCTACAGCCAGATCAAGGATCCGAAGTTCTACGCGCGCAAGGTGATGCACGAATTCGTCCGCGCCGGCGCGCCGGAAGAGATCATGTACGTCAGCAAGCCGCATATCGGCACCTTCCGCCTTACCGGCGTGGTTGCCGCGATGCGCGAGGAAATCATCGCCCTCGGCGGCGAGGTACGCTTCGAGACCAGGGTCACCGATCTCGTGATCGACGATGGCCAGCTCGAAGGCGTGGTGCTGGCCAATGGCGAGACACTTCGCAGCCGCCATGTGGTATTAGCCCTGGGTCACAGCTCCCGCGACACCTTCCGTATGCTGCATCGCCAGGGCGTGCATATCGAAGCCAAGCCGTTTGCCATCGGTTTCCGCATCGAGCATCCGCAGGGCATGATCGACCAGGCCCGTCTGGGCAAGTACGCCGGCCATCCGGAGCTGGGCGCCGCGGACTACAAACTGGTGTACCACGCCAAGAACGGCCGCGCGGTCTACAGCTTCTGCATGTGCCCGGGCGGCACCGTGGTGGCCGCCACGTCGGAGCCGGGACGCGTGGTGACCAACGGCATGAGCCAGTACTCGCGCAACGAGCGCAATGCCAACGCCGGCATCGTCGTCGGCATCAACCCAGAGCAGGATTTCCCCGGCGATGCGCTGGCCGGCGTGGAGCTGCAGGAGCGTCTGGAATCGCGCGCCTACGAGCTGGGCGGCAGCGACTACTGCGCGCCCGGGCAACTGGTGGGCGACTTCATTCGCGGCGTGCCGTCGACCGAGTTCGGCGAGGTCGAGCCGTCCTACAAACCGGGCGTGCGCCTGGGCGATCTGGCGCCCTCGCTGCCGGAATATGCCATCGAGGCGATCCGCGAAGCGCTGCCGGCCTTCGGCAAGCAGATCCGCGGGTTCGATCGCGCTGACGCGGTGCTCACCGGCATCGAGACCCGCACCTCCTCGCCGGTACGCATCACCCGCGACAGCGAAACACTGCAGAGCCTCAACCTGCGCGGCCTGTATCCGGCCGGCGAAGGCGCGGGTTACGCCGGCGGCATCCTCTCGGCGGGCGTGGACGGCATCAAGGTCGCCGAGGCGCTGGCCAAGGCGATGCTGGCGGAAGCGGGACAGACTGACGTGCAGAGCCACTGAGCGCCGCCTTGATGAAATTCGAAGACATCAAAAAGCTGCACCAGAAAAAGTACCGGGCCGAGTTCGGGCTTTTTCTGGTGGAGGGCGAGCATCTGGTGCTGGAGCTGCAGAAAGCGGCCCTGCTCAACCCGCTGCTGCAGGGCAGCGAGCTGTATGTGACCAATGCCTACGAACAATGGCAGAGCCCGTTCAAGACCCACCTGATCAGTGACCGCCAGATGGCGCAGATCGCCGACACCAAGACCCCGCAAGGCATCGTGGCACTGGTGCCGATGCCGGATGCGCCTGTCTCGGCACCTGTCGCAGGCGAACGCGCCATCTACCTGCATGAAATCCAGGACCCGGGCAACCTCGGCACCATCCTGCGCACGCTGGCCTGGTTCGGCAACTTCCGCTGCCTGCTCAGCCCCGGCAGCGTCGACCCGTACAACCCCAAGGTCGTGCGCTCGAGCATGGGCGCCATCTTCCATGCGCCGATGGAACTGGATGTGGCACTGGATTCGTTGCGCACGCGCTTTGCCCGCATCGCCTGCCTGGATATGCAGGGTGAGCCTGTGCAATCGACGGCTTTCACAACCTTCGAATGCTACCTGTTCGGCAATGAAGCCCGCGGCGTGCCCCGCGACCAGCTGAATGCACTCGGCGCCCGGCCATTCACCATCCCCGGTTGCGGCGCCATCGAATCGCTGAATCTGGCCGCCACGGTCAACATGTGTGCGTACGAGCTCAGCCGATAGCGCTTTCGAAACGCCTCTTCGCGTTCCGTCGATCAGGCAAAGCCGCCCGATCAGCGGGCCGCGAAAGCCGGAACACAGCCAGCGGGACATTGCCCCCTTTGCGCGAGTTAACAGTTTTGCGCTTGCCCCGCTGCCAGCCGATGACAGCCTCCCGGGCCCAACGCATCATGCTCGCTCGATGTCATGCCGCAGCGGGCCCACGCATGCAACCTACCCTCTCCGACTCCTTGCTGGACTACGCCGGAAACAGTTCGCCCGGGCGCAGGCGCAGCCATAACGAAGACGCGCTGCTCTGCGCGCCGACGCTGGGACTCTGGGCGATCGCCGACGGTATGGGTGGGCACCAGTGCGGCGAGGTGGCCAGCAGCCTGGCCCTGGTGGCCTTGCGTCAGGCCGTGGAGGATGGCGAACCGCTGGAAGCGGCGGTCCATCTGGCCAACCAGGCGGTGCTGGAAGCCGCCACCGATGATGGCATGGGCACCACGCTGGTGGCCGCGCATTTCAACGGCAGCGATTTCGAACTGGCCTGGGTCGGTGACAGCCGCGCCTATCTGGTCAGCGCCGACGGCATCGCACAGCTCACCCGCGACCACAGCTGGGTGCAGATGATGATCGACGCCGGCGAGCTCGAACCCGCCGCTGCCCAGGGCCACGCCTGGCGCAATATCATCCTGCGCTGCCTGGGCCGCGAGACACCGTTGGAGGTGGGCATCGCCGCTGGCAGCCTGAAGCCTGATGAGCTGCTGCTGCTGTGCAGCGACGGCCTGACCAACGAGCTGACCGATGCGCAGATCCAGGCCAGCTGCACCTTTGCCGACACGCTCGAAAATCTGGTGGAACAGTTGATCGAGCAGGCCAATGCGCATGGCGGTCGCGATAACATTTCCTGCATCGTGATCGGCCGTACCGCGCAACCCCAGGCGACCGAATCGCGCGGCCGCCGCTTCATCAACATGCTGTTGAAACCCCTCAAGTCGTAACCAGGCACGAGCTTATCCATGACGCATCGGATGCTAGAAATTCCCGGCTATCGCCTGCACAAACGACTCGGCAAGGGCGGCATGGCGGAGGTCTACCTCGCCACCCAGCTGTCCCTGGATCGCGAGGTGGCAGTCAAGGTGCTGCTGCGCACCGAGGATGCGGCCTTTACCGAACGCTTCATCCAGGAAGGCCACATCGTCGCCTCGCTGCGCCATCCGGCCATCATCACCATCCACGACATCGGCCAGATCGCCGATGGCCGCCATTACCTGGCCATGGAATACCTCGGCGGCGGCGACCTGGCGCAGCATCGCGGCATCGTTTTCTCGCCGTCGCGGGCTCTGGACATCATTCGCCAGCTGGCCGGCGGCCTCGCGGTGGTGCATGACGGCGGGCTGGTACACCGCGACGTGAAGCCGGCCAACATCCTCTTTCGCGACGATGGTAGCGTGGTGCTCACCGACTTCGGTGTGGCCAAGGCAGTGGAACTGGACAACGAGCTCACGCATTTCGGTATCGCCGTCGGCAGCCCGGCCTACAGCAGCCCGGAACAGGCCCAGTGCCAGTCACTGGACGCCCGCAGCGACATCTACAGCCTCGGCGTGATCCTTGCCGAGATGCTCACCGGGACCAACCCGTTTCGCGCCAGCAGCTATCCGCAAACCGTGCTCAACCACGTGCAGATGCCACTGCCGCAGTTGCCACCGGCGCTGGCGCCCTACCAGCCTCTGCTCGACCGCATGCTGGCCAAGCAACCGGACCAGCGCTTCGCCAGCTGTCGCGAACTGCTGGCCGCTATCGACACCCTCACCGAGCCGGACATGGACCAGACGCGCATCGCGCCGGCGATCACCCTCGAAGCCAAGCCCAGCCGCCGTCGCCGGCGTCGCGGGCGCGGCCTCGGCCGCTGGGCGGCGATCAGCGCAGCTGTGGTGGCCACGGTGGCGGTGCTCGGCTTCGGTGGTTACCAGTGGTGGCAGTACAGCCGCATCAGCGACTTCCTCGGCCGTGCCGAATCACGCCTGGCCGTCGGGCAGCTGACCACGCCCGCGTTCGACAATGCCGACTACTACTTCCGCCAGGCCCTGCGCCTGGATGCCGATAACTCCGAAGCGCTCGATGGCCTGCGCCGCGTGCTCGATGCGCGCATCGCCGAAGCCCTGGAGCTGGCGGCGCAGCGGCTGGCCAGCGACCAGCTGCTGGAGCCGGCCGAAGACAGCGCCGTGCATTACTACCAGCGCGTGCTGGGCTGGCTGCCGGACAACCAGGCCGCGCTGGATGGGCTGGCGCGCGTCAGCGAACGCTATGTCGAGCTTGCCGAAGCGGCCTATGACCGGCGCGAGTACGCCCTGGCACTGGAATACATCCAGCAGGGTCTGGAGGCCGCGCCGCAATACGCGCCGCTGCTCGCGCTGCACGACGCCCATGCGCGACGGGTCGCCAAGGCCCGCGCACCGCGTCCGGTAGCGCGCACCGCAGCCAGCGCGCCACGCACCACGCCAGCCACCACCCAGACGTCCCAGGCGCCGGCCAACCCGGTCAAGCGCCTGTGGAACCGGATCTTCAACCAATAAACACAGGCGATTGCCCGGTCCGGGCCCGATCGCCACTCTGCTCAGGGTTGTTCAGACATGCTCAGGATTCATTTCGTTGACAATCGCCAGAGCCCCATCTGGCTGGCCGATGAACGTTTCACCCTCGGCTCGGACCGCAGCAACAAGCTGGTCGCGAATGATGCCGGGATAGAACCGTTCCATGCCGAACTGCTGCTGGAAAACCGCTTCTACTACCTCACCGACCTGGGAACTGCCGGCGGCACCTATGTCAACGACGAGAAGGTCGGCGAGCGCTACCAGATCCGCTCCGGCGACCGCCTCCGGCTGGGCACGCTCGAGCTGCAGATCGTCGATCCGGCCAGGGTCGGCGCCAAGGTGGCCGCGGCACCGCGCTGGCTGTTGCAGGTGGTGAAGGGCGAGAACCAGGGGCACAAGTATCACATCACCGGCTCCATGACCTTCGGCCGCTCGGTGAAGTGCGAGCTCTGCTTCAGCGATGCCGAGCTGTCGCGCCGCCATGCCGAATTCTTTCTCAAGGGCGACGTGCTGGAGGTGAAGGACCTCGCCTCGGCCAACGGCGTGCTGGTCAACCGGCAGAAGGTCAGCACCGCGGTGCTGCAGCCGGGCGATCAGATTCAGCTGGGCAACACCACCCTGCTGGTGATCGGGCCCAAGGTCAGTGCGCCGGAAGTCGTCGACGAGGACGCCACGGTGTTCGTTCGCGCCGCCGATCTGCCCGCGCCTCAGCCCAAGCCCGCGCGCCCGCGTCCGGCTACGCCGAACCCGCTGCATGTCGCGGCGGCGACCACGACCACAGCCGCCGAAAGCCCTCGCAGATCGAACCGCCTGATCTGGCTGGTAGGCGCGCTGGCGCTGGCGATGGTCGCCGGGCTGGCGGTGCTGCAGCTCGTCTAACGACCGCCCGCAAGCCAGGCCCTGTGCAAACCGCTACGCAGCTTTTCCGCCCTGTGCCCGGTCAGCGCGCAGCCACTGCTCCCGGCTCGGCGTAGCGCACCGGCGCTACCTCCGAGCACGCCGCAGTGCCCGCGCGCCTTCCAGCACCAGCACGGCGATGGCCGACCAGATTGCGCCATAGGTCAGCCATTGCGACGCAGCGATGCTTTCTCCGAGCAGCAGAGCCACCACCACCAGCAATACCGGCTCGACGTAGCTGAGCAGGCCGAACAGGGTCAGGTTCAGGTGTTTGCCGGCGACGATCATCAGCGCCAGGGCCAACGCGCTGAGCGCACCGAGGCCGGCGATCAGCACCAGCAGCCGCGGGCTGGCCGTCAGCAGCTGCAAGGTGTCGCGGTCGGAGACGGCGAACAATGCGGCGACGGGCAGGCTGATCACCAGGTCCAGCCAGAGACCGCCAAGATTGGCGGTGCCCATCCTGCGGCGCAGCGCGAAGTAGCACGGATAGCCGAGAGCGACCGCCAGTACGGGCCAGGACAGCGACGCGGCGCCCAGCATTTCGTTGCCGACTCCGATCGCGGCGAGCAGGCAGGCCAGGCCCTGCAGCCGGCTGATGGCCTCGCCGAACAGCAGCCGCCCGGTGAGCACCAGGGTCAGCGGTAGCAGGAAGTAGCCCAGCGAGACATCCAGCCCGTGACCGTTGATGGGCGCCCACATGAACAGCCACAGCTGCAGCCCGACCAGCGCGGAAGACAATGGCAGCGCCAGCCACAGCCGCGGCTCGGCGGGCAAGCGCGCAAGAATCTGCCGTACCTCGCCCCAGCGGCCGATGGCGATCAGCAGCAGTGCCAGACAGGGTGCGGTCAGCAGGATCCGCCAGCCGTAGACCTGCTGGCCGTCCAGCGGCTCGAGCAGCGTGGTGTAGTAGTACAGCGTGGCGAACAGCGCCGAGGCGCCGAGCGAACTGGCCACGCCCGGCAGGCTGTTGTGGCTGTACATGGCTCGATCCAGATGAAAGGCCACCCCGAACTCAGGGCTCGACCTGGCTCCATTGCTTGTTCAGGCGCTTGTCGGATACCGGCACCTTCGTGCCCAGCTGCTGTGCCCAGAGCGAGACGCGATATTCCTCGAGCATCCAGCGATAGAGCGCCAGCTGCGGATCGCGCTTGCCTTCCTGCTGGTGCTTGTTCAGCCGCGCCTGGTATTGCTCCCAGTAGCCGCCCAGTTCGCCGGACCAGACGCGGTCGCGCTGCAACTGCGCGCCAATCTTGTCGAAGCGCTGCTCGACGGCCTTGAGGTAACGGGGGTACTCCTTCAGCCACTCGGCCGGCGTCTCACGGACGAAGCCCGGATAGACCAGATGGGCGAGCTGCGCCTTGATGTCGTTGAGCGCCACCGCCTGGGCCAGATCGATCTTGCCCTTGAAGCGCTTCTGCAGGCCGTGCCAGTGCTTGAGGATTTCCAGCGTCAGCCGCGCCAGGCGCTCGGCGTGGGCGGTCCAGTCGCCACGCTTGCGCTCGGCCAGTGACGCCAGCGCCGCACCGTCACGCGGCAGCGCGGCCTCGCCATCGAGAATGCAGCTGTCCAGGCTGGCCAGCAGGATGTCCTCGACCAGCGCATCGACCTTGCCCATGTCACGGTAGAGCAGGCCGAGCTCGGTAAGACCCGGCAGCCTGTTGCGCAGGTACTTGGCCGGCTCCGCCAGCTGCTGCAGCAAGAGGCGCTGCAGGGCGCGACGGTGCTGCCACTCGGCCTCGGCCTGGGTCGGGAAGCGCCCTTCCTTGACCACCCCAGCCTCTTCCACCAGCGCCGGATAGACCGTCATCGACAAGCCGGCCATCTTTGCCTGAGCCTTTTCTGCGACCTGGGCAAAACCCTTTGCCTCGACCGGCTTCTGCTCGGCCTTCTGCTGGGGCGGCGCCAGGGCCGCCTGGCTGGCCTCGGCGAAGCGTGCCGTGAGTTCAGCCAGGTCACGTCCTTCACCGAGAAACTTGCCGCGCGCATCGACCACCTCGATGTTCATCTTCAGGTGGTTCTCCAGCCCAGCGGCGGCCTCGGCCCATGCTTCATCCGGCACTCGGGCGCCGGTCATGCGGGTGAGTTCACGACCCAGCGCCTCGGATAACGCCCCTTCGCCGAAGGTGATCTTGGCCAGCGCCGCGCCGACGAAGTCCGGCACCGGCACGAAGTTCTTGCGGATCGCCTTGGGCAGGCCGCGCACCAGCGCGACCGCCTTGGCCTCGATCAGCCCCGGCACCAGCCAGTCGAGCCGTTCGCGCCGCAGTTGCGGCAACAGCGGCGCCGGCACGCGCAGGGTTACGCCGTCGCGCGGGTGGTTGGGTTCGAAGTGGTATTCCAGCGGCAACTGCAGCTCGCCGATGCGCAGGTGGTCCGGATACTGCGCGGCGGTGACCTCGCTGGCCTCCCGGGCGAGCACGTCCTCCTCGCGCATGATCAGGAGCTGCGGGTTCTTCTGGCTCTCGCGCTTGTACCAGTTCTCGAAGCTGGCGGTCTGGTAGATGTCCGCTGGCAGGCGCGCATCGTAGTAGCCGAACAGGGTTTCCTCGTCGGCAAGGATGTCGCGGCGCCGCGCCTTGGCCTCCAGCTCGTCCATGCGCTCGAGCAGCTCGCGGTTGGCTGTCAACGCGCGGGCACGGCTGTTGATCTCGCCACGCACCAGGCCTTCGCGGATGAACAGCTCGCGCGCCGCCGGAGGGTCGATGGGCCCGTAGTGCACCGGGCGGCGGCCGACCACGATCAGCCCGTAGAGCGTTACCTGTTCGTAGGCCACCACCTGGCCGCGCTTCTTCTCCCAGTGCGGCTCGAAGTGGTTCTTCTTGACCAGGTGGCCGGCCAGCGGCTCGATCCAGTCCGGTTCGATCTTGGCGACCATGCGCGCGAACAGCTTGGTGGTTTCCACGAGTTCCGCGGCCATCAGCCAGTTGGGCTTCTTGCGTCCGATGCTGCTTCCGGGATGCACCCAGAAGCGCCGCTGGCGGGCGCCGAGGAAGTCACCCTCCTCGGTCTTGTTGCCGATCTGGCTGAGCAGGCCGGCGAGGATGGCCTTGTGCACCGCGGCATAGCTCTTGGCCTTCTGCGCGCCCTCGCTGGCTTCGACCTGCTGGCGGACGATGGCGTTGACCTTGTTGTCCTTGGTCGGTGCGGGGGCCTCGGCCGATGGCGCTGCTGCGGTCTTTCCGCGGTCGAGAGCGCTGCCACGGGGTTCGCCCTTCTGGGGACGACCTTGGTCGCGACTGTCCGCCGGGGCACCGAGCTTGAGTTCGCGGGCGATCAGCGTCAGCTGGCGATGGGCATCGCGCCACTCGCGAAGACGCAGATAGTTGAGGAAGTTCTTTCGGCACCAGCTGCGCAGCGCATTGGAGCCCAGCGCCTGGCGTTGCTCCTCGAAGCCGCGCCAGAGGTTGATCAGTGCGGCGAAGTCCGAGTCCGGGTCCTTCCATTGCGCATGGGCCTGGTCGGCGGCCTGCTGGCGGTCGGCCGGGCGCTCGCGCACATCCTGCACCGACAGCGCGCTGGCCACGATCAGCACCTCGGCCAGACTGCCCTGCTGCGCGGCTTCGAGCAGCATGCGGCCCAGGCGCGGGTCGATCGGCAGCCGCGCCAGCTGACGTCCCAGCGGCGTCAGCTGGTTCTCGCGGTTGACCGCCGAAAGCTCCTGCAGGAGGTTGAAGCCGTCGCTGATGGCCTTGCCATCCGGCGGCTCGATAAAGGGGAAATCCTGAATGTCGCCCAGGCGCAGATGCAGCATCTGCAGGATCACCGCGGCAAGGTTGGTGCGCAGGATCTCCGGGTCGGTGAATGCCGGGCGGCCGAGGAAATCCTCCTCGCTGTACAGCCGAATGCAGATACCCGGCTCGACCCGCCCGCAGCGACCCTTGCGCTGGTTGGCGCTGGCCTGGGACACCGCCTCGATCGGCAGGCGCTGAACCTTGGCGCGGTAGCTGTAGCGACTGATGCGGGCGGTGCCGGAATCGATCACGTAGCGGATGCCCGGTACGGTCAGCGAAGTCTCGGCGACGTTGGTGGCCAGCACGATCTTGCGCCCCGGGCGCGGCTGGAAGATTTTCTGCTGCTCGACCGGCGTCAGGCGCGCATACAGCGGCAGCACCTCGGTGAACTTCAGATTGGCCTTGCGCAACACCTCGGCGGCGTCGCGAATCTCGCGTTCGCCGGGCAGGAACACCAGCACGTCGCCGGGGCGCTGGCCAACGCTGCGCTCGTGGGCGGCAATCTCGTCCAGTGCAGCGAGGATGCCCTGGTCGACGGTGAGGTCGTCCTCGACGCGGTTGCCGTCCTCGTCGATCTCGGCAGCCAGCGGGCGATACCAGGTTTCCACCGGGTAGGTACGCCCGGACACCTCGACGATGGGTGCACCGTCGAAGTGCTCGGAAAAGCGCTCCAGGTCGATGGTCGCCGAGGTGATGATCACCTTCAGATCCGGCCGGCGTGGCAGCAGCGTCTTGAGGAAGCCCAGCAGGAAGTCGATATTCAACGAACGCTCATGGGCCTCGTCGACAATGATCGTGTCGTACTTCTCCAGAAAGCGATCGTGCTGCGTCTCCGCCAGCAGGATGCCGTCGGTCATCAGCTTGATCAGCGTGCGCTCGGTACTCTGGTCCTCGAAGCGCACCTGATAGCCCACCAACTCGCCCAGCGGCGCGCCGAGCTCCTCGGCGACGCGGGTGGCGACGCTGCGCGCGGCCAGGCGCCGCGGTTGGGTATGGCCGATCAGCCCGTGTACGCCCCGGCCGATCTCCAGACAGATCTTCGGCAGCTGGGTGGTCTTCCCCGAGCCGGTCTCACCGGCGATCACCAGCACCTGATGCTTTTCCAGCGCGGCCTTGATCTCGTCGCGCTTGGCGGCGATCGGCAGGCTGTCGTCGTAGCGGATGCGCGGCACGCTTTGCCGGCGCGCCTCGACCTTGGCGGCGGACGCCTGGAAGCGCTCCAGCCACTGGGCGAGCCTGGCTTCGTCCGGTTGCTTTCTCAGCTCGTGCAGCTGACGACGCAGGCGGTGGCGATCCGCGAACAGGGCCTGGTCTAGGTTCTTCAGCAGGGTATCGATAGCGGGCGTTGCGTCGGTCATGGACAGCCGTGGGCAATTTCGTGAAGGGCGCGATTGTCGCAGATTTGCCGGGCCGACCGTAGGAAAAGGGGGACCGCGCCGGCGAACCGGCGCGGTATTCAGGCGATCAACGGATCCAGTGACCCCAGCGCGACTTCTCCTGCACCTGCTGGATGCGCATGGTGCCGATGCTCTGCTCGGCCGCCGCGGCGATCTCGTCATCGATCATCTTGGTGGACAGCGACAGCCAGCTGGTGGCGAAGGCCAGTGCATCGCCGTGCAGCTCCAGCGCCTCGATGGATATGTTGCCGAGGTTGTCGCATGGCGTGTGGTAGCACTGATCGAACGACTGCCCGGCCGTTCCGCCATAACGCTGCGCCTGCTCCTCGGTCTTGATGTCCTCGGCACCGGTGAACAGCCCGCCGAAGGCGATGCCGTCCTCGAAGAACTGCGCATAGTCGGAGCGGAAGTCGATCTCGGTGCCTTCCGACGGGGCGTTGCGCAGCTTGAAGTAGGTGCGCAGCAGTCGCTCGATGGCAGCCGAGCCGGGCGGGCCCTGCAAGCCGAAATCCGAGCCGTCGCCGTCATAGATGAAGTTGGCGTAGTTCGGCGAGCCGATCATATCGACGTTCAGGTAGGCCTTGATGCGCTGCTTCTGTTCGTCCGGCAGCTGGTTGACGTAGTAGGTCGAGCCCACCAGCCCCGACTCCTCCGCGCCCCACCAGGCGAAGCGAACCTTGTTCTCCGGCCGCGCCTTGCTCATCAGCAGCGCCATCTCCAGCAGCGCCGCACTGCCGGAACCGTTGTCGTTGATGCCCGCACCTTCGAACACCGAATCCAGGTGCGCGCCGACCATCACCACGTTGCTCGGATCACCCCGCCGCGTTTCGGCCAGCAGGTTGTAGGTCTCGGTCTGCTCGCGCACCACGTCGACATTCATGCTCAGCTGCAGCCCGGCGGTCTGCGACCAGGCCACGCCGTTGTCGTAGGTCGAAAACAGCACCGGAATGCCGCCCGCATAGTCCTCGCCCAGCGTGGCGACCAGCAGGCCCTTGCGGTCCTCGGTGTCGCCCTGATTGAAGATGATGGCTCCGGCCGCACCGGCTGCCGCGGCATTCGTCGCCTTCTGCCCGAACGGACAGGTGCCGCGCTGCATCAGCGCGATAGCGCCGGCCGGAAAGCCGGCGAAGTCTTCCGGTTCGCAGCCGCTGGTAGATGTGTTGCCGGCGCCGAGCGCCAGATCCACCGGCACCACCGGTGCGGTGACGTTGCCCGGATCGGTCTGGTCGGCATAGGCGAAATCCTCTTCCCAGACATATTGCACCGTCTGCGGCGCCACCGCGCTCAGCGTGCCGGGATTCACCGGATAGAAGGCGAGGAAGGGAAACGCCTGCACCTCGACGCGATAGCCAGCGCGCTGTAGCCGGCTGCGCACATAGTCGAGAGACGCCTGGTAGCCCGGCTGGCCGGAGGCGCGATTGCCTCCATTGAGCGTGGCAATATCCTGCAGCGCTTCCAGGTGCTTCATGACGTTGCTCGCCTGCATGCAGCGCGGCAGGCCGACAGGCGTGCCGACCAGCAGCGGCGAACGACACAGCGCCGCATTCGGCTTGGCCGGCGTCCAGAAGTCGTTGAATTGACCGGTATCGGCCTTTGGCGCGGCAAGTGCCGCGCTGCTGGCGATCAATGCGAGAGAAGCAACTACCCGAACAGCATTGTTTTTCTTGTGCATGGGTAACTCATCCTTGCAACGAGATTGATGGGCAGGCCGCCTGGCTTGCGCCATCGTCCCCTACGGCAATCAGCGGACGCGGCCATAGGGAGCTAGACCGAACGGCCACCGTCTCGTTCTGGCGCAACCGCCCACCGGTATTACCGTTGATCGGGATGAGGGAACTTCGCTGAAGATCAAAGGCGTTCGGCAACGAATGCCGCGCCTTGGCGACAGGCATTGCGCCTGCCGCCTGCGGCGGTGATCAGATGCGGAACTGACCCACCAGTTGTTGCAGTCGCTCGGCCAGACCGTTGAGCTCGCGAGAGGTCTGCGCGCCCTGCGCGGCATCGCTGGCGACGCCGTCCACCGCATCGGCGATATGGTGCACGCTGCGGTTGATCTCCTCGGCCACCGCGGTCTGCTCCTCGGCGGCGGCGGCAATCTGGGCGTTCATCGAGTTGATGGTGCCGATCAGCGCGGAGATCGCATCCAGCGACGCGCCGGCCTGGTTGGCCTGATCACGGGTGCTCTCGCCCTTCTCGCCCGCCCGCAGCATGGTGGCGACGGTGTTGGAGGTGGCGCTCTGCAGGCGGTCGATCATGCCCTGGATCTCGCCGGTGCTTTGCTGGGTGCGGCTGGCCAGCGCGCGAACTTCGTCGGCGACCACGGCGAAGCCGCGCCCGGCCTCACCCGCACGGGCGGCCTCGATGGCCGCATTGAGCGCCAGCAGGTTGGTCTGCTCGGCAATGGCGCGGATCACGTCGAGCACGCCGACGATGCCTTTCACGTCCTGCTGCAGACCTTCCAGGGACTCGCCGCTGCCGCGCAGCTCGCCCACCAGCTCGTGGATCTGGCGAATGCTCTGGTCCACTACCTGCTTGGCGGCGACCCCCTGCTGATCGGTCTCGCGCGCCGCCTCGGCCGCACGCTGGGCGCTCATCGCCACTTCGTGGGCGGCGGCAGACATCTCGTTGATCGCCGTGGCGACCTGATCGGTTTCGCTGCGCTGGTCGGCCATGGCCTGCTCCGAGCGCTGCGCCTGGCTGGCCACTGCACCGACCAGACCGGTCAGCTGGGTGGTGGTGCCGGCGACCTGCTGTACCAGCGAATGGATCTTCTCGACGAAACGATTGAACGAGGTGGCCAGCTCGCCCAACTCGTCCTGACTGGTGATCGGCAGGCGCTGGGTCAGGTCGCCGTCACCCTGGGCCATGTCATCCAGGTTGCGCTTGATCAGCAGCAGCGGGCTGAGCAGGGCGTTGCTCATGAACACGGCGACCAGTGCGATCAGCCCCAGCAGGATCAGTGCGGAGACCAGCATGATGGTGACGAGGCCGTCGATGCGCTGCTGGAATTCGGCGCGGGCGGCCTGGACGTCGCGCTCGACACCATCGAGGTTGAGCGAGGTACCGAATACCATCTTCCACTTCGGCAGGAACTCGGCGTAACCGACCTTGGGCACCAGCACGCTGCTGTCGCCCAGCACGAAGCTGTAGTCGACGTAATGGCTGCCGTCCTGGCCGGCACGAACCAGCTCGCGGATGGCATAGACGCCATTGGGGTCGCGGTAGTCGTAGAAGCTCTGGCCGATCTTGTCCTTGGTGTTGCCCTGCAGGATGCGCACGGTCTGGGTGTCATAGCCCCAGAAATAGCCGTCCTTGCCATAGGCCATCTTCTCGAGGATGGCCACGGCCTGGTCGCGCGCCTGCATGTCGCCTTCGGCAGAACGCTCGTAGATGGGGCCGATGGCATTGCGCGCCAGCTCGACGTAGTGCTTGAGCTCGGCGCGGCGGTCCCGGATCAGGCTGTTACGGGTGTGTTCTTCCTGTTGCTCGGCGAGGCTCTGCAGCTCGTATACGGCAATGCCGCTTAGCAGGATGGCCAGCAGGAGAATCGGGCCCAGCGCAAGCAGCAGCAGCTTCATTCGCAAACGAAGATTCGAGAGCATTCTGATCGATCCCTGTAGAAAGGTTGAGCAAGAAGACTGCGACAGAATCCATGCGTCGCTTAAGCGACGACGACGCAGCACGCCTTGGCTATCGGCCCGAAAGCGTCTTTCTTGACCCCGGAAAAGACGAAACCCTGCCAGGCAGGGTTTCGCTAAGGCCCGTCCTAGAGCGGACGCAGCGCTACGATCAGATGCGGAACTGGGCCACCAGCCGCTGCAGCTGCTCGGCCAGGCCGTTGAGCTCGCGGGCCGTCTGCGCGCCCTGTGCGGCATCGCTGGCGACGCCGTCCACCGCATCGGCGATGTGGTGCACGCTGCGGTTGATCTCCTCGGCCACTGCGGTCTGTTCCTCGGCGGCGGCGGCGATCTGCGCGTTCATCGAATTGATGGTGCCGATCAGCGCGGAGATCGCATCCAGCGACTCACCGGCGTGATTGGCATGCTCGCGCGTGCTCTCGCCTTTCTCGCCGGCGCGCAGCATGGTGCCCACGGTGTGGGACGTGGCGTTGCGCAGCCGATCGATCATGCCCTGAATCTCGCCGGTACTCTGCTGGGTGCGGCTGGCCAGCGCGCGAACTTCGTCGGCGACCACGGCGAAACCACGTCCGGCCTCGCCCGCGCGGGCCGCCTCGATGGCCGCGTTGAGCGCCAGCAGGTTGGTCTGCTCGGCGATGGCGCGGATCACGTCGAGTACGCCGACGATGCCTTTCACGTCCTGTTGCAGGCCATCCAGCGACTCGCCGCTGCCGCGCAGCTCGCCCACCAGCTCGTGGATCTGCTGGATGCTCTGATCCACCACCTGCTTGGCTGCGCGCCCCTGCTGATCGGTCTCGCGCGCCGCCTCGGCCGCGCGCTGGGCGCTCATCGCCACCTCGTGGGCGGCGGCAGACATCTCGTTGATCGCCGTGGCGACCTGATCGGTCTCGCTGCGCTGATCGGCCATGGCCTGCTCCGAGCGCTGCGCCTGGCTGGCCACCGCGCTCACCAGCCCGGTCAGCTGCGTGGTGGTACCGGCAACCTGGCGCACCAGCAGATGAATCTTCTCGACGAAGCGATTGAAGGAGGTCGCCAGTTCGCCCAGCTCGTCGCGGCTGGTCACGGGCAGGCGCTGGGTCAGATCGCCGTCACCCTGGGCCATGTCGTCCAGATTCTGCTTGATCTGCAGCAGCGGGCGCAGGATGGCGTTGCTCATCAGTACGGCGAGGCCGGCCATCAGGATCAGCAGCAGCGCCGCTGCGACGAGCATGATCATGGTCAGGCCGTCGATACGCGCCTGAAACACAGCGCGGGCTTCGACCACGTCACGCTCGACGTCATCCAGGTTCAGCGAGGTACCGAACACCAGGTTCCACTTGGGCAGATGCTCCGCATAGCCCACCTTGGGCACCAGCGCATCGCTGCCCGGCACGGCGAAGCTATAGTCGACGAAATGGCTGCCGTCCTGCCCGGCCTTGACCAGCTCGCGAATGGCGTAGACGCCGTTCGGGTCACGGTAATCCGCGAAGCTTTCGCCGATGCGCTCGCGCGTGGCCCCCTGGAACACTCGGCGTGACTGACCATCGTAGCCCCAGAAATAGCCTTCGCTGCCATAGCTCAGCCGCTCGAACACGGCGACCGCCTGGTCGCGCGCCTGCAGGTCGCCCTCGGCAGAGCGTTCGTAGATCGGCCCGATGGCGTTGCGCGCCAGCTCGACGTAGTGCTTGAGCTCGGCACGGCGGTCGCGAATCAGATTGGCGCGGGTCTGCGCTTCCTGCTGGTCGGCCAGATCCTGCAGCTGTAGCACCGAGACCCCGCTGAGTATCAGGGTCAGCAACAGAATCGGGCCAAGCGCAAGCAGGAGCAGCTTCGCCCGCAGACGTAAGGAGGACAGCATGTCGGCAAACCCCTATAAAAAGCACGGTTAAGTAGTGCCATTGTGCCAGCGACTACATGCCCAGAAGAACGCGACTAAATGCCAATTCAAGGGAACGGCCGCTGCTGCCGATGAACGCCGTTCGCATAAACGAAAAAAACCCCGCCGAGGCGGGGTTTCTTGTAGGCGCTGCGCGCTTACTTCTTGTGGCCCAGCTTGCGAAGTTCCTCGTCGCGCAGCTCGCGACGCAGGATCTTGCCGACGTTGGTGGTCGGCAGGCTTTCGCGGAACTCCACATAGCGCGGCCGCTTGTAGCCGGTCAGGTTGTCGTGCATATGCTGCATGACCTGCTCCTTGGTCAGGCTCTCGCCCGGCTTGACCACCACGAACAGCTTGATCGCCTCACCGGACTTCTCGTCCGGCACGCCGATGGCGGCGCACTGCAACACGCCCGGCAGGCTGGCCAGCACATCTTCCAGCTCGTTGGGATACACGTTGAAGCCGGACACCAGGATCATGTCCTTCTTGCGGTCGACGATGCGGATGTAGCCATCTTCCTGGATGACGCCGATATCACCGGTCTTGAACCAGCCGTCCGCGTCGATCACCTCGTCCGTGGCCTCCGGCCGCTGCCAGTAGCCCTTCATCACCTGCGGCCCCTTGATGCACAGCTCGCCGATCTCGCCCTGCGTCAGCTCCTGGCCGTCATCGTTGATGACCTTGAACTGCGTGGAGGGCACCGGAATGCCGATGGAGCCGAGCTGGATGTGCTCGATGGGATTGACCGAGGCCACCGGACTGGTTTCGGTGAGGCCGTAGCCTTCGCAGATCGGACAGCCGGTGACCTGCTTCCAGCGCTCGGCCGTGGCCAGCTGCAGCGCCATCCCGCCCGACAGCGTGACCTTGAGCGCCGAGAAATCGAGCTTGCGGAAGTCTTCGCTGTTGCACAGCGCGACGAACAGGGTATTGAGCCCGACGAAGCCGCTGAAGCGGTACTTGCCCAGATCCTTGATCATCGCCGGCAGATCGCGCGGGTTGGAGATCAGGATGTTGTGGTTGCCGCTGAGCATCATCGCCATGCAGTGAAAGGTGAAGGCGTAGATGTGATAGAGCGGCAACGGCGCGATCAGCACTTCGCTGCCGTCATTGAGGTTCGCGCCCATCAGCGCCTTGCACTGCAGCATGTTGGCGACGATGTTGCGGTGCGTCAGCATGGCGCCCTTGGCCACGCCGGTGGTGCCGCCGGTGTACTGCAGCACGGCCACGTCTTCGCTCTTGGGCGACGCTTCGCGCACAGCCTTGCCGCGGCCCAGCGCCAGCGCATCGTTGAGCTTGACGGCTTTCGGCAGGCTGTAGGCCGGCACCATCTTCTTCACGTGCTTGACCACTGCGTTGACCAGCATGCGCTTGAGCGGCGGCAGCATGTCGGCGACTTCGGTGATGACGACGTGCTTGATGCCGGTCTTGGGCAGCACTTCCTCGGCCAGGTGCGCCATGTTGGCCAGGCAGACCAGCGCCTTGGCGCCGGCGTCGTTGAACTGGTGTTCCATCTCCCGCGCGGTGTACAGCGGGTTGGTGTTGACCACGATGAGCCCGGCGCGCATGGCGCCGAACACCACGATGGGATACTGGATGAGGTTGGGCAGCTGCACCGCGATGCGGTCGCCAGGCTGGAGATCGGTGTTCTGCTGCAGGTAGGCGGCGAAATCGCCGGACAGCTTGTACAGCTCACCGTAGGTCAGGGTCTTGCCGAGATTGCTGAACGCCGGCTTGTCCGCGAAGCGCTCGCACGACTGTTTGAGCACAGCCTGGATGTTCTGGTACTCGTCGGGATTGATCTCGCTGGCGACCCCAACAGGATACTTATCCTTCCAGAAGTTATCGGTCATGAACCCCACTCCTAAGCAACCGCTTTATCACTGCGCGATGGCAGCTGTTTTGTTGTGATTTGTTAACTTTTGTACCACTGATCGGGCAAAAAGCGTTCCCGAGGTTAGCAGCTTTGCTGGGGAGCGAATAGAGTCCGCGAAGGAGGCTTTCGACATAAAGTGACCGGAACAAATATCCCGGTCACTTCATTCCTTGTCTGCGACAGGCGCCCTGCTCGCGCCATCAGGCGCTTTCGCGCAGCTCCCGGCGCAGGATCTTGCCGACCGGTGTCATGGGCAAAGCATCGCGGAACACGTAATGGCGCGGCATCTTGTATCCGGTGAAATTTTCCCGGCAGTAGGCGTGCAGTTCTTCCTGGGTCAGCGTCGGGTCGCTCGGCACGACGAACAACTTGACCGCCTCGCCGGATTTCTCGTCCGCCACGCCGATGGCGGCGCAGGCTGCCACCTTGGGATGAGCCATCACCACGTCCTCGATCTCGTTGGGATAGACATTGAAGCCCGAGACGATGATCAGGTCCTTCTTGCGGTCGACGATGCTGACGAAACCGTCCTGGTCGATCACGGCGATGTCACCGGTTCGCAGCCAGCCCTCTTCGTCGAGCACTTCCGCCGTCGCCTCGGGGCGCTGCCAGTAGCCCTTCATCACCTGCGGTCCCTTCACGCACAACTCGCCGCGCTCGCCCAGCGGCAGGGCATTGCCCTCGTCGTCGATGACTTTCAGCGTGGTGCCGGGCACCGGCAGGCCGACGGTACCCAGCCGCGAATGCTCGCCGTGAGGATTGGCGCAGACCACCGGCGACGTCTCGGTCAGCCCGTAGCCCTCGACGACAGTGCAGCCGGTCATGCTCTTCCAGCGCTCGGCCACCGCCGAAACCAGCGCGGTGCCGCCCGAATTGGTGCCCTTGAGGCGGGAGAAGTCGACCTTCTTGAACTGCGGATGGGCCATTAGCGCGACGAACAAGGTGTTGAGGCCGAGGAAGGCGGAGAACTGCCAGCGCTGCAGCTCCTTGACGAAGCCATTGATATCTCGCGGGTTGGTGATCAGCACGTTGTGGTTGCCGGTGACCATCATGCACATGCAATTAACTGTGAAGGCATAGATGTGATACAGCGGCAGTGGCGCGATCATCACCTCCTGGCCTTCGCGGATCACCGGGTGACCCTGGGCGTCGAGCTGCTGCATGTTGGCCCGCACTTGCTGCATGTTGGCCACCAGGTTGCCGTGGGTCAGCATTGCGCCCTTGGCCACCCCCGTGGTGCCGCCGGTGTACTGCAGCACAGCGATGTCATCCAGGCTGAGCGGCGTCGGCTTCAGGCTGTGGCGCGCGCCGTCGCGCAGCAGGTTCTTGAAGGCGACGGCCTGCGGCAGGCTGTAGTCGGGCACCATCTTCTTCAGATGCTTGACCGCCGCATTGACCAGCGCCCCGCGCAACGTCGGCAGCATGTCGCCGATCTGCACCTCGATCAGGTGCTCGATCGCGGTGTCGGCCAGCACCTCCTGCACGTGGTTGCCGAACGTATTGAGGTACACCAGCGCCCGCGCGCCGGAATCCTGAAACTGGTGGCGCATCTCCCGCGCGGTATACAACGGGTTGGTGTTGACCACGATGAGCCCCGCACGCAGCGCGCCGAACACCGCTACCGGGTACTGCAGCAGGTTGGGCATCTGGATGGCGATGCGATCACCGGGCTGCAGATCGGTGTGGTGCTGCAGCCAGGCGGCGAACGCGGCGGAGTAACGTTCCAGATCGGAATAGCTGAGGGTCACGCCCATGTTGCTGAACGCCGGGCGGTCGGCGTGCGCCTTGCAGGCGCGCTCGAACACTTCCACGACCGAGCGATAGGCAGCGAGATCGATGTCGTTGGGCACGCCGGCAGGGCGTTTGTCATTCCAGAATTCAGGCTGCATTGTTATTGGCCTCTTTACCTGAGAGTGTCTGGCCCACGCACAGCGGGCTCTGGCGAACTTAGCAGGTCGGCGTCGCGGCGCAACAGCCCGAGCCGCATTAATCACCGCTGTGAATCTTTCATCACGGCATCACGCGGTCCGGCGCCGGGACAAGCGCAGCCCATGCCTCTAGAATGCAGCCCCAGCGCGCGGCACCGGCCAGCTCGGATCGCGCGAGCCGCTTCGATCCATCGGGCGCAGCATCCGGTGCGCCGACCAGCCTGAGGACAATCCATGAGCACGATCAGCAACACGCCTTACGCCGACCTGGAGGTCGGTCAGCAAGCGAGCTACGAAAAACACGTCGAGGAAAAGGACATCCAGCTGTTCGCCGCGATGTCCGGTGATCGCAACCCGGTGCACCTGGATGCCGAGTTCGCTGCAGGTACCCTGTTCAAGGAGCGCATCGCCCATGGCATGTTCAGCGGCGCGCTGATCAGCGCCGCGGTCGCCTGCACCATGCCTGGCCCAGGCACCATCTACCTGGGCCAGACCATGAAGTTCACCCGTCCGGTGAAGATCAACGACACGCTGACCGTGCGCCTGGAAATTCTCGAGAAGCTGCCAAAGAACCGCGTGCGCATCGCCACCCGGGTGTTCAACCAGAACGACGAACTGGTGGTCGACGGCGAAGCCGAAGTGCTCGCCCCGCGCAAGCAGGAAACCGTCGAACTGAAGGAGCTGCCGCCGATTTCCATCGGCTGAGTATTTCCAGGTTCGCCACCGGTTGGCGACGGCAGATGGAGGGCGCCCGAGCGGCGCCCTCTTCATTTCTACCGCGCCTGTCGGCAGGGAGCCGGCCCCGGACGGGGGACAGGCACAAGGCTATTACGGCCTTTGGCTACGCCCCCGTGCACTTCCCGCTGGAAGGATGCCGATCCGATCACGCGCGTCGACCATCCAGCGAGCAGTACAAAAAGAACAACAACGGGACCCTCACCCATGCTCATTCGCTCGATCGCTCACTGGCGCCTGGCGGCGCTGCTCCTCGGCGGCTTGCCGCTGGCCGTGCCATCCGCTTCGGCTGTTCCGCTCGACCCTGGCGCGGACGAGGCCCTGCTCTACTACCAACGCGCCGACGGCGACTACAACGGCTGGGGCCCGCACCTGTGGAACACCGCCGACTGCAGCGGCAGTGCGACCGAAACCAGCTGGACGCAACCGCTCGCGGCGGCGGAGACCGACCCGGAGCATGGCGCGCTCTACCGCATCCCACTTAGCGCCGACGCCAGCTGCCTGAACCTGATCATGCACAAGGGCGACGAGAAGGATCTGGGCGGTACCGACCTGGTCTGGCGCTTCGACGAACTCGGCCGTCGCGTCTTCACGGTCAGCGGCAACCCGCAATTGTCCAGCACGCCAATAAGCGGCAGCGCCGTGGCGATCAAGGGCGCCCGTGCGCACTGGCTCGATCCGTTCACGCTTGCGCTGGTGGGCGGCGCTCCGGGCGCCAGCCGCGTCGAGCTGCGCTATGCCCACGATGCCAGCATTCGCATCGACAGCGAGGCCCGTACCGTCAGCGGCGGACAGGCCCTGGCGATGCAACCGGCCAGCCTGCGCAACGGCCTCAGGCGCCAGCACCCGCATCTGGCCGATGCTCCGGCGTACCGGATCAAGGCCGGCGCACATGCCCTGCGTCGCGCCGTGATGAGCCAACTGGTGGTGGTCGCCTATGACGCGGACGACCGGGTTATCGATGCCACCGAAGTGCAGACCGCCGGCATCCTCGACATGCTGTTCGCCTACAACGGTGAGCTGGGTGCAACGCTCGATGGCAGAGGTGTGTCCTTCAAGCTCTGGGCACCGACCGCACAGCGGGTTCGCCTGCATGTGTTCGATGCGTCCAAACGGCTGCTACCGGGTTACCCCAAGCCTATGCGGGAGCGGCTCGGCGTCTGGAGCCTGGAAGGTCCGCGTTCGCTGGATCGGCAGTACTACCAGTACGAAGTCACCGCCTACCGCCCCAGCACCGGCAGGATCGAGACGACGCTGGTCAGCGACCCCTACGCCCTGAGCCTGTCACGCAACAGCCAGTACGCCCAGGTGGTCGACCTGAATGCCGATGATCTCAAGCCCGCCGGCTGGGATGCGGTGCGTCCGCCACGCCCGGAGCGCCCTGAAGCGAGCGTGATCTACGAAACCCACCTGCGCGATTTCAGCGCCAGCGACGCCAGCCTGCCGGCCGCGCTGCGCGGCACCTACGCCGCGTTTACCCGACCTGACAGTAACGGCATGCGGCACCTGCGCGACCTGCAGAAGGCCGGGCTCACCCACGTCCAGCTGCTGCCGGTGTTCGACATCGCGACCATCGACGAAGACCCCGCCCGGCGGATCAACCTCGACGATCCCTTCGCCAAGCTCTGCGACCTCTCGGACCAGGCGCGCCAGCGCTGGGCGCAGTACTGCAGCGCGGCGAGCATCCGTCAGGTGCTGGAGGGCTTCGACCCAGCCAGCGGCCAGGCGCAGTCACTGTACGACGACCTGCGCGGGCTGGATGACTTCAACTGGGGCTACGACCCCTTCCACTTCACCGCGCCCGAGGGCAGCTACGCCAGCAATGCCGAAGGCGAGCAGCGCATCATCGAGTTCCGCCAGATGGTGCAGGCCTTGGCCGGTAACGGCCTGGCCACGGTGATGGACGTGGTCTACAACCACACCAACGCCTCCGGCCTGGCTGACAAATCGGTTCTGGACAAGGTCGTGCCCGGTTACTACCACCGCCGCAACCCCACCACCGGCGCGGTCGAAACCTCGACCTGCTGCGAGAACACCGCCAGCGAGCACCGCATGATGGCCAAGCTGATGATCGACTCGCTGAAGGTCTGGGCCCGCGACTACAAGATCGCCGGTTTTCGCTTCGATCTCATGGGTCACCACATGCGCGAGCAGATCGTCGATGCGTATCGCGCGGTCCGCCGCATCGATCGCGAGACCTATTTCTACGGCGAAGGCTGGGAATTCGGCGAGGTCGCCGGCAATGCGCGCGGCATCAATGCCAACCAGCTGAACATGGCCGGCACCGGTGTCGGCACATTCAACGATCGACAGCGTGATGCGGTACGCGGCGGCAGCCCCTTCGATGGCGGCGACAGCATCCGCCGCAACCAGGGCTTCGCCAACGGGCTCTACCTGCGACCCAACGAGCTGAGCGGCGCCGGGGCTCAGGAAAAAGCGCAACTGCTGCACGCCGCCGACCTGATCCGCGTCGGCATCGCAGGCGGGCTGCGCGATTTCCAGTTCGTCACCGCCGATGGCAGCACGCGCAAAGGCAGCGAGATCGACTACAACGGCCAGCCCGCCGGCTATACGCTGGACCCGCAGGAAACCGTCAACTACGTCTCCAAGCACGACAACCAGACGCTGTGGGACAACAACCAGTACAAGTTCGCCAGCAGCCTGTCGGTAGCCGACCGGGTCCGTCTGCACCTGGTGGCGCTGTCGGTGCCGCTGTTCAGTCAGGGCGTGCCGTTCATTCATCTCGGCTCCGACATCCTGCGTTCAAAGTCCATGCAGCGCGACAGCTACGACTCGGGGGACTGGTTCAACGCGGTGGATTTCAGCTACCAGGACAACAACTGGAACAAGGGCTTGCCACGCGCGGACAAGGACGGCGACAACTGGCCGCTGATTCGCAGGATCATCGTCGATCCACAGGCCAAACCGGGCAGCGCCGACATCGTCGCGGCGAAACGACGTTTTCTCGAGCTGCTGAAGATTCGCAGCGACAGCCCGCTGTTCCAGCTGGAGAGCGCCCGCGAGGTGCAACGGCGCCTGCATTTCCACAACACCGGGCCTGAACAGCTGCCTGGAGTGATCGCCTTCAGCCTGGCGGATAATCCACGCGAGGGGCGCGACCTGGACCGCCGCTACAGCGCTTTGATGGTGGTGATCAATGCATCGGACAAGCGGGTTCGCCTGCCGGCCGCCGATGGCTATCGGTTGCATCCGGTGCTCAAAGACTCGGTCGACCCGATCAACCGTCAGGCAACGGCAAGCAATGGGATGTTCGAGGTTCCGGCATTCACGACAACGGTGTTCGTCCAGCCCCAGACCCGTCGATAAATCGCGCGCAAAAAAAAGGCGACCATAGGTCGCCTAAATGCCTTGCGTGCTCTTTGAATCTGGAAGAACTCAGCGCTTCTTGTGCGCGTCCTTCCAGATGAAATATCCGAAGCCTCCGAGGAAGGCGACCATCAGGCCGACCGTGACCACCCCTGCGAGCACCACATTATCGACAAACATGAGACCTACCTCCGAAACCTGATTCGCTGTTCGATGGGTTCAAGGTAAACCCGGGCGACCGGGAAAAAATTGACCCGCGTCAATGGCCGCAAGATGCCGATCCCAGGCACGCGCAACGACTGATCCAGGTCAAGAAAACGGGGGTATCAGGAAGGAAACAGGGGGCGATTCCGCCGCCGAGCGCATGAAGCGCGAATAGCGGCATTGGGCGCTAATAACGAAACGGTATGAAACGGAGATAGGTGGGAGCGGGTGCCGTTCAGCGTTTCTTCGAGGGCTTCTTGCCCTTCTTCTTCGGCTTGCCAAGTGGCAGCACCTGCTCGAAGGTCTTGCGCATCTCCTCGAGTCGCTTGTCGTTCAGGTCGTGAATGCGGCGGGCACGTTCGGCGCTGAAATCGATCAGGTTCTCGTCACTGCTCATGTGGTTGGTCTCGGTGGATCAGGCGAAAGGTCAGGTTGAGACGCGGCTGCGATACCTTGCTGGTCCGCGCGATCTGATGTTGCCAATGATGCTGCGTGGCGCCACTCATGACCAGCAACGAACCATGTCCCAGAAGCAGCGAATGCTGAATCCGTCCACTGCCCTTGCGCCGCAGGTCGAAGCGCCGCTCGGCTCCCAGGCTCAACGATGCCACGACAGGATTGCGGCCCAGCTCGACTTCGTCGTCACTGTGCCAGCCCATGGCATCGCCGCCGTCGCGATACAGGTTGAGCAACACGCCATTGAAGCGATGCCCCGTTTCGCGCTCCAGACGCTGACGGACCTCCTGCAACAGCGGTGTCCAGCCCAGCGGCTCATGCTGCAGGCCGGAATAGCGATACGCTGCCTGCGAATCACCGTACCAGGCCACCAGGCGCGGCACCGCGACCTGGCGGCCGTAGAGGCGTATCTCCGGCTGCGTCCAGGGCGTGGCGAGGATCAGCTCCTGCAGCCAGGCATCGGCGGTATCGCTGTAGACCCAGTCCGCTCGGTAGTCCAGCGCTGCATCGGGCAGCTCGATCGATGGAACATGGCGCGGGCCGCTCGCAGGCACATCAGACCTCGACATCGACCCAGAGCCCTTGGCGCGGCAGTTCTTCGAGCGCGGCCTGATCCTGCTCGTCGGTCTCGCCCTTGGCCAGCTCCTCCGGGGTATAGCCGCGACGCTGCCGCCGCCGTTGTTCGTCGCGCAGCATTTCCGCGCTCTCCTGCGGATGCCGGCGGTCGAGCGTGACGGCGCTTTCGTCGGAGCTCGCCTGTACGGGTGTCACCGGCGCCACCTCGGGGCGTGGCTTGACCACGTCCTGCTGGGCGGCAACCGGAATCACGCCGGTTGGAATGGGTGGCAGCATGCTGATGGCCCTCCTTACCTGTGAGTCGGCGCGGCACCGGTCAACTTTAACAGGACCGCTACACTTCATGCGTCGAGCAGTCGCCATCGGCGTCGCTCTCCCGGCGACGTTCCGTTACCATAGCCGGCTTTTTCACAGCGGGAGGCAGCATGGCGCAGCAGTATCTACCGGGGCAACGCTGGATCAGCGACAGCGAGGCGGAACTCGGCCTCGGAACCATCCTCACTCAGGATGGACGGATGCTCACCGTGCTTTACCCGGCGACCGGCGAGACCCGCCAGTATGCGACGCGCAGTGCGCCACTGACCCGCGTACGCTTCGTCCCGGGAGACGAGATCACCCACTTCGAAGGTTGGAAGATGACCGTGCGCGAGGTCGATGACGTCGATGGCCTGCTGGTCTATCACGGCCTGACCGCGCAGAACGAAGCCCGCACCCTGCCGGAAACCCAGCTGTCGAACTTCATCCAGTTCCGCCTGGCCAGCGACCGCCTCTTCGCCGGCCAGATCGACCCGCTGGCCTGGTTCAGCCTGCGCTACCACACCCTGCAGCACCAGAGTGCCCAGCTGCAGTCCTCGCTGTGGGGCCTGGGTGGCGTGCGTGCACAGCCCATCGCGCACCAGCTGCACATTGCCAAGGAGGTCGCCGACCGCATCGCCCCGCGCGTGCTGCTGGCCGACGAGGTGGGCCTGGGCAAGACCATCGAAGCCGGCCTGATCATCCATCGCCAGCTGCTCTCCGGCCGCGCCAGCCGGGTGCTGATCCTGGTTCCGGAAAACCTCCAGCACCAATGGCTGGTGGAAATGCGTCGCCGCTTCAATCTGGAAGTTGCGCTGTTCGATGCCGAGCGCTTCATCGAGAGCGATGCCAGCAACCCGTTCGAAGACACCCAACTGGCGCTAGTGTCGCTGGAGTGGCTGAAGGAAGACGAGCGCGCCCAGGATGCCGCCTTCGCCGCCGGCTGGGACCTGCTGGTGGTGGACGAGGCGCACCATCTGGTCTGGCACCCGGAAAGTGCCAGCGCCGAATACCGGCTGGTCGAACAGCTGGCGGAAGTGATCCCCGGCGTGCTGCTGCTGACCGCGACCCCGGAACAGCTGGGCCTGGACAGCCACTTCGCCCGTCTGCGCCTGCTCGACCCGAATCGCTTTCACGACCTCGACGCCTTCCGTGCCGAGAGCTCCAGCTACCAGCCAGTGGCCGAAGCCGTGCAGGAACTGCTCGACGAGGGTCGTCTCTCGCAGCAGGCTCATCAGACCATCCATGATTTCCTCGGCGCCGAAGGCGAAGCCCTGCTCGCCGCCGCCACCGATGGCGATATCGAGGCCAGCAGTCGGCTGATCCGCGAGCTGCTCGACCGTCACGGCACCGGCCGCCTGCTGTTCCGCAATACGCGCGCCGCCGTGCAGGGCTTTCCCGAGCGCCAGCTGCACCCCTACCCGCTGCCCTGCCCCGCCGAATACATGGAGCTGCCGCTGGGCGAGCACGCCGAGCTGTATCCGGAAGTCGCCTTCCAGAGTCAGCAGGAACCGGCCGACGAGCAGAATCGCTGGTGGCAGTTCGACCCGCGTGTCGAGTGGCTGATCGACACCCTGAAGATGCTGAAGAGGTACAAGGTGCTGGTCATCTGCGCCCACGCCGAGACCGCGCTGGATCTGGAGGACGCGCTGCGCGTGCGCTCCGGCATCCCGGCCACGGTATTCCACGAAGGCATGAGCATCCTCGAACGTGACCGCGCCGCGGCCTACTTCGCCGACGAGGAGTTCGGCGCGCAGGTGCTGATCTGCTCGGAAATCGGCAGCGAAGGCCGCAACTTCCAGTTCAGCCACCATTTGGTGCTGTTCGATCTGCCGGCTCATCCGGACCTGCTCGAGCAGCGCATCGGCCGCCTCGACCGTATCGGCCAGCAGCACACTATCCAGCTGCACGTGCCCTATCTGGAAACCAGCCCGCAGGAGCGCCTGTTCAAGTGGTACCACGAAGCGCTGAACGCCTTCCTGGCCACCTGCCCGACCGGCAATGCCCTGCAACATCAGTTCGGCCCGCGCCTGCTGCCGCTGCTGGAAGATGGCGATGACGACACCTTCCAGGGCCTGATCGACGAAGCCCGCGCCGAGCGTGAGCGCCTGGAAGCCGAGCTGCATGCCGGCCGTGACCGTTTGCTGGAACTCAACTCCGGCGGTGGCGAGCAGGGCACGGCGCTGGTGGACGCCATCGAGGAGCAGGACGACCAGTTCGCGCTGCCGATCTACATGGAGCAGCTGTTCGATGCGTTCGGCATCGACAGTGAAGACCACTCGGAAAATGCCCTGGTGCTGCGTCCCAGCGAAAAGATGCTGGACGCCAGCTTCCCGCTGGGCGACGACGAGGCCGTGACCATCACCTACGACCGCGAGCAGGCGCTGGCCCGCGAGGACATGCAATTCCTCACCTGGGAGCATCCCATGGTGCAGGGCGGCATGGACCTGGTGCTGTCCGGCTCCATGGGCAACACCGCGGTGGCGCTGATCAAGAACAAGGCGCTCAAGCCGGGCACCGTGCTGCTAGAACTGTTGTTCGTCAGCGAGGTGGTGGCGCCGCGCGCCCTGCAGCTGAGCCGCTTCCTGCCGCCGCTGGCGCTGCGCTGCCTACTCGACGGCAACGGCAACGACCTGGCGGCCAAGGTGGCCTTCGACACGCTCAACGATCAGCTGGAAAGCGTGCCACGCGCCAGCGCCAACAAGTTCGTCCAGGCCCAGCGCGACGTGCTGGCCACACAGATCGCCGCCGCCGAGGCCAAGATCAAGCCGCGCCATGTCGAACGCGTCGCCGAAGCCCAGCGCAAGCTCAAGGCAGGGCTGGACGAAGAGCTTGCCCGACTGGTGGCCCTGCAGGCCGTCAACCCGAGCGTGCGTGACAGCGAAATCGAAGCGCTGCGCCAGCAACGCGAGGACGGTCTGGCGGCACTGGAAAAGGCCGCCCTGCGCCTGGAAGCGATACGCGTACTGGTTGCCGGATAAGCTGGCGCATTCCGGCCCTGATCGGCGGGCTGGGGCCCGCCCCCATGGCCACGTGCGAAGCTAACCGCGCTCCGCCCGGGCGATGTACCAGTAGGCCGCCATTCGGGTGACCAGCGCCTTCGGCCCCTCGGCGTAGAGCCGCCGACCAAGGCGCAGCGCTCGTTGCTGCAGCTGCTCGCGGCGCTGCTGGATACAACGCTGCAACTGTTCTCGAGTCTCCGGCGCGCCGAACAGATCGGGCTCGCGCTCCATCAGCTGGGCCATCATCGCCAGGTCATGGTCATCGCCCAACGCATCGGCGACCTGCTTGAGCTGATCGGCGCGGCTTTCCAGCGCGTCCGGCCAGCACGGCGAAAGCAGCTGGCAGTGATACCAATGATCTTTCACCCGCTTGCGCCACTCGTGCAGCAGCTCGTCCGAAGCATCCCGTTCCGCCCGCGCCAGATCCCGCACGCCGTCGCTGTAGGTGCGGCGCAACCCGTTGGCGAGCAGCCCGAAGCCCTTGCCCGACAGCTTCCAGTGCTGCATTTCCTGGGTCAGCGCACGCAGCTCACCCAGCACTTCGGCCAGCTCCGCGTCGAAATCCGCATGCACCTCGCCATCCGGCGCGGCGCGCTGCTGCAGTTGCAGGCGAATCTGGCGGAACGCGTCGCTGACGAACAGTGGCTGGTTGGCCCGTGCCAGGGCGTCCCAGCTTTCCAGCATCGCCGCGGCATCGCGGGACTCGGCCAGGCGCCGCCCCACGTCGCGCAGCCGCCGGTTGTCGAGCTTGAAACGTGCACCGAGCGGCTCGCGTACCAGCCGCATCAGGGCTCGCAGTTCCTTGAAGCGCTTGCGCGCCTGATGCACCCCTTCCGCGCGCTCATCCGCCTCGACCGTAAGCGCCTGGATCGCCTTGTCGATGCGCTGCAGGGCGGCCTTGCGCACTTCCTTGGCGGCGTTGCGAGTAGGTCGGATGCGATAGGCCATCGAATTGCTCTCCATGAAGACGCTCCGCTTGAGCACCGTTAATGGGACCCGCAGCCTGCACCCGACGTTGACCCGTCAGTGTGAAGTTTTTGTGTCAGCGAATGACGTTGCGGCCCGGCTCAACCGTAGCGCTTGCGCGCCTCGATGGCCAACCCGCTGCCGATGCTGCCGAAGCGGTTGCCCTCGACATGGCGCGCCCGCGGCAGCAACCCGGCGACGCTGTCGCGCAACGCGGGAATGGCGCTGGAACCGCCGGTGAAGAACACCGTGTCGACCTCCTCGGCACGCACCCCGGCATCGGCCAGCAGCTGCTTGATGCTGGCACCGATGCGTTCGAGCAGCGCGGCGATGGCGCTCTCGAAGCCCTGCCGGCTCAGCTCGACCCGCAGATCCGGCTCGATGCGCTGAAAATCGATGGCGAAGCGCTGCTGCTCGGTGAGCTCGATCTTGCCCTGCTCCACCTGCATCGCCAGCCAGTGGCCGGCGCGCGGCTCGATCAGGCGGAACAGCCGATCGATGCCGGTGGGATCGACGATGTCGTAGCGCATGCTCTGCAGGGCGCGCTGCGACGCCGGGGCGTAGACCGCGTTGATGGTGTGCCAGGTGGCGAGGTTGAGGTGGGTGCTGGTGGGCATCGGTGCATCGCTTTTCATCCGGCTGCCATAGCCGAACAGCGGCATCACCCCGTGCAGGCTGAGCTGCTTGTCGAAGTCGGTGCCGCCGATATGCACGCCGCCTGTCGCGAGGATGTCCGCCTGCCGGTCGTCCACCGCACGGCGCTCAGGCGACAGGCGCACCAGCGAGAAGTCGGAGTTACCGCCGCCGATATCCACGATCAGCACGCGCTCCTCGCGCTCGATGCGCGACTCGTAGTCGAAGGCCGCGGCGATCGGCTCGTACTGGAAGGACACCTCGCCGAAGCCGATCTTGCGCGCAGCCCCCGCCAGGGTCTCGGACGCCTCGCGGTCGGCCTGCGGATCATCGTCGACGAAGAACACCGGCCGGCCCAGCACGACCTCCTCGAAAGGCCGGCCCGCCGCGGCTTCTGCCCGCTGTTTGAGGGTGCCGAGAAACAGCCCGAGGATATCCTTGAACGGCATGGCGCTGCCCAGCACGGTGGTTTCGCTCTTCAGCAGCTTGGAGCCGAGCAGGCTCTTGAGCGAGCGCATCAGTCGCCCCTCGTAGCCTTCGAGGTACTCGTCCAGCGCCTGGCGACCGTAGACCGGGCGACGCTCTTCGAGATTGAAGAACACCACCGAGGGCAGCGTCGGCTGGTCACCTTCCAGTGCGATAAGCGGATCGACATCCGGCCGCCACCAGCCGACCGTGGAATTGGAGGTGCCGAAATCGATGCCGCAGGCGCAGGCAGGTGAAGCGTTGAACATGGTGTGGTCCGCGGGTACAGAAAAAACGGCCGCGCAGTGTAATGGAGGTAGCACCCGCTTGCAGGCCTATCGTCGGCTGCCGCAGCCAAGGGTTCTACCCGCAAAAAAAAAAGTGCCCGGCCATCACTGGTCCGGGCACAAACCCCATGACGCAACGCCCTGTCAGGCAGGCACCGCCTCCGCACCAGGCGCCCCGGCAGTCATTCCGGCCGTCATGCGCTTGGCATCGGCACAGAAGGTCCGTGAAGCCTGGAACAGGAACACCATGGTCAGCAGCAGCGACGCCGGAATCAGGTACATCGCGCCGTGCAGCCCTTCGGCGCGGAACGCCTCGGCCATTTCGCCAGCCCCTGCCGCCAGCATCGCCGCTTCGGCGAAATGGTCCGAGAGCAGCCCCACCACCACCGTGCCCATGCCACCACCGAGCAGGTACAAGCCGGCAAAGAACAGCGCCATGGCCGTGGCCCGCAGGCGCGGCTCGACCACGTCCTGGATCGCGGTGTAGACGCAGGTATAGAAGTTGTAGGAGAACAGCCAGCCGATGCTGAAGACCGCAACGAACAGGCCCACGTCGATCCGCCCGGCGAGCAGCGCGTAACCGGTCGCGAGCGTGGCGATCAGCATGCTCACCGCGGCGAACATCAGCCGGCCGCGGGCGAAGCGCTGATGGATGCGATCGGCGACCCAGCCGCCTAGGGTGAGGCCGATCAGGCCGGTCAGGCCGACGATCACACCGGTGGCGACCGAGGCATTGACCAGCGAAACCCCGTGATAGCGCATCAGCAATGGCACCATGAAAGCGTTGCAGGCGTAGGTGGCGAAGTTGAATGCCAGCCCGGCCATTACCAGCCACCAGAAGGTCCGGATCGACAGCACCTTGCGGATCGGCTGCTGCACGGGTTCCTGCGAGACCTTGACGGTCTCGGCCGCGCCGCGCGTGGGCTCGCGGATCAGGAAGATGAACACCGCCAGCACCAGCCCGGGCACCGCGGCGATGAAGAAGGGCGCACGCCAGCTGCCGAAGAACTCGACCATGGAACCGATGGTGAAGAAGGCCAGCAGCAGCCCCAGCGGCAGGCCCAGCATGAAGATGCCCATGGCCCGGGCCCGCTTGTGCGCCGGAAACAGGTCGCCGATCAGCGAGTTGGCCGCCGGCGCGTAGCTGGCCTCGCCGATACCGATGCCCATGCGAATCAGCAGGAAGCTCCAGAAGTTCCAGGCCAGCCCGTTGATAGCCGTCAGGCCGCTCCAGGCGGTGAGCCCCCAGCCCATGATCTTGCGCCGCGAGCCGAGGTCGGCCATGCGCCCCAGCGGCAGGCCGGCAATGGCGTAGACGATGGTGAAGGCGGTGCCGATCAGGCCGAGCTGGAAGTCGTTGAGGCTCCACTCCAGCCGGATCGGCTCGGCGATGATGGCCGGGATGGTGCGATCGAAGAAGTTGAACAGATTCGCCAGAAACAGCAGAAACAGCACGCGCCAGGCGTTGGAAGCTTGGGTGGAAGGCTGCATGACGTCGGTCTCGATTGTTCTTATATTCCGGCCGCAGACCAGCCGGGACTCGACCATGACTCTAGAGTCTGTGCCTGCTCCTGTCTCCGAACATCAGCCTCGCTTATGCCGCGCGATGGTTCAGCGGGCGCGCCATTCGGCGAGCCAGCCGAGGCTGGCCTCGCTGCCCTGCTCGCCCGGCTTGTATTCGGCGCCCAGCCAGCCCTGGTAGCCGCCGGCCTGCAGCGCCTGCAGCGCCGCCGGGAAGTCCACCTCGCCGGTACCGGGCGCGCCGCGCCCGGGGCAATCGGCAAACTGCACATGACCGATGCGCCCGGCCAGCCGGGCGATGCAGTCCGGCAGGTCCAGCCCCTGACGGGCCATATGGTAGAAGTCCAGCTGCGCCATGCAGTTGGGGTGCTCGACCCGCTCCAGCAGCGCACGCAGGTCGGCCGCGCTGTTGATCAGAAATCCCGGCATGTCCAGCGGATTGATCGCCTCGCAGAGCACGCGGATGCCGAGCAGATCGAAGGCATCGGCGGTCTTCCACAGGTTGCGCTCCAGGGTCTCCAGCGCCAGTTCGCGTTCGACACCCTCGGCCAGGCGCCCCGGCAGCACGTTGACGCAGGCCGGGCGCACCATGAGCGCGTAGTTCAGCGCCTCCTGCAGGGCGGCATCAAAGGCGTCCTGCCGCTCCGGTACCGCCGCCAGCCCGGGGCCGCCCAGCATCAGGTCGCCGGCCGGCAGGTTGATCAGCACCAGCGGCAGGCCGGCGCGCTCGAGCTGGTCCTTCAGCCGGATGGCCGGGACTTCGTAGGGGAACTGGATCTCCACACCATCGAAGCCGGCGATGCGGGCGGCGAGGATGCGCTCGACCAGCGGCTGCTCAGTGAACAGCAGCGAGAGGTTGGCCGCGATCTTCACTGGTCGCCCTCCCGGTACATCTGCACCAGCGTTGCCGGATCGCGTTCCAGGTTGCCCTGGCTGCCGTGCAGGCGCATCAACTGCGCGGCCAGACCGCTCAAGGGCGTCGCCGCCCCCTGCTCACGGGACAGTTTCACTGCGGTGTCGAGATCCTTGAGCAAGGTGCGCACGTGCCATTTCACCGGCTCGAACTCACTCGCTGCCATCTGCGGAGCGAGGATCTGCAGCGGTCTGGAGTCAGCGAAACCGCCCGCCAGTGCCGGCGCCAGCAGGCTGGCATCGACCCCGGCGCGCTCGGCCAGCGCCACCACCTCGGCGATCACCAGGGCGTTGCAGGCGACGATCATCTGGTTGCACACCTTGGTCACTTGCCCGGCGCCGACCTCGCCCATGTGGGTCAGACGCTGGCCGAGGTTCATCAGAATCGGCCGCACCCGCTCGACATCCTCGGCACGGCCGCCGGCCATGATCGCCAGCGTGCCGGCTTCCGCGCCGGCAGTGCCGCCGGAGACCGGTGCATCGACCCAGCGCATGCCACAGCGAAACTCCAGCTCTGCCGCCATATCCCGGGTCGCGGTGGGTTCCAGGCTGGAATGGTCGACCAGCAGCTTGCCCGCCTTGCCGCCCTCGGCGACCCCCCCCTTGCCGAACAGCACCTCGCGCACGGCGGCGGTGTCGGCCAGGCAAAGCAGCACGACATCGGCCTCGGCGCACAGCTCGGCGGGGGTCGCCACGGCCCTGGCGCCCAGATCGACCAGTGGCTGGCATTTCGCCGATGAGCGATTCCACACCACCAGACGATACCCGGCCGCCAGCAGGCGTCGACACATCGGCAGGCCCATCAGGCCGATCCCGGCGAAGGCAATGGTTGGCAGATCGGACATGAGACGGCTCCTTGGTGAACGAATGGCCGATTCTAGCCCCGCCCCGGCGTATCCGGCCATGGCGCGAGGCGCAGCAGCGCTGCCCCATGCGACCGCGCAATGTCACAATGTCATCAAACGCAATCCAGCATTTTGCCCGACCAACCGGAACGATCCGCCTTCAAGCGCCTCTGAAGGAGGCCCCGAGGCATCGCCTCGCGCAGACCATCCGCTCATCGCACGTGCTCGTCGTGCATCAGAAGACATCGCAGGAAACAGCAATGGATTTAATTCAGATCATCGTCCTGGCCATCGTGCAGGGGCTTACCGAGTTCTTGCCGGTATCGAGCTCCGCTCACCTGATCCTCTTCCCGCACCTGGTGGGCTGGGACGACCAGGGGCTGGCATTCGACGTAGCCGTGCACCTGGGCACGCTCGCCGCCGTGGTCTGGTACTTCCGCCAGGAAGTGTTCGGCATGACCCGCGACTGGTTCGCATCCCTTGCCCGCCGCGAGCGTGTCGGTGACAGCCGGCTGGCCTGGGCCGTCATTCTCGGCACGATCCCGGCGGGCATCGCCGGGCTGCTGTTCAAGGGATTCATCGAGGAGCAAATGCGTTCGCCGCTGGTGATCGCCTGGGCAACCATCGGCTTCGGCCTGCTGCTGTGGTGGTCCGACGTGGTCAGCCGGCGTACCCCGCAACCGCGCGATGAGCACAGCCTGAGCTGGAAAGACATTCTGCTGATCGGCTGTGCACAAGCACTGGCACTGATTCCCGGCACCTCGCGCTCAGGCGTCACCATGACGGCCGGCCTGCTGTTGGGGCTGTCGCGCTCCGGCGCGGCGCGCTTCTCGTTTCTGCTGTCGATCCCGATCATCGTGCTTGCCAGCGGCTTGAGCACGCTCGATCTGGTGGAAGGCGAGGTAGCCGTGGACTGGACGGCAATGGGGCTGGGGGTGGTGCTGTCGGCGATCAGCGCCTACCTGTGCATCCACTTTTTCCTCAAACTGCTGGAGCGTGTCGGCATGTTGCCGTTCGTGATCTATCGCCTGATTCTCGGCGCCGTGCTGCTGGTACTGTTCAGCGGCGTCTGAGTGATCACGCCGCGGCTCGCGCTGAGCGCTTGCCGCGGCGTTTGGCCGGATCGTCTTGCGACGCCCTAGCCTTGTGGCAGATCGATCAGCAGCGGGCCGAGCACGAACGCCGCCAGACGCGCCTGGGGGAACATCTTTTCGCCAAACGCCACGCCAGGATCGTCCTTGGATTCGACCGGCTGCTCCCGAATTCTGGCCACCTCCCTGAAGGAGTGGCCATCCGCCCAAACCATGGTCGACTGACGCTTCTCATCGCACATCACATTCGTTTCCTTCGCCCTGCGGGGTGGCACATTGCTGATATTCGGCCACTACAGAACCCTTAGGTTTGGCGCCTGAAAAAAGTTCGTCGTGTTGCAGGATATTTCGCCAGCGGTCCGGCCAGGGCGATGGCCGGTTTTAAAGTTGTTCAGCTTTTCGCTTGGCTCCCGGTGGCCGCCAGGCTCTATAATCCGCGCGCTTTTTCCGCTATTGAACCGGAGAACCCTCAATGCTGAAGCGCTCCCTGGCAGCCGTCGCCGGCCTTGCCCTGTCCTTGTCCATTGCCACTACCCATGCCGCCGAAACCCTGCGGGTTTCTGCCATTCCTGACGAAGCCCCGACCGAGCTGATCCGCAAGTTCAAGCCGCTGGGCGAATATCTGGAACAGCAGCTGGGCATGCCGGTGAAATTCACCCCGGTGTCGGATTACGCCGCGGTCGTCGAGTCCCTGGCATCCGACCGCCTCGATCTCGCCTGGCTCGGCGGCTTTACCTTCGTGCAGACGCGCCTGAAGACCGGCGATGCGATCCCGCTGGTGCAGCGCGAGCAGGATGAGCAGTTCACCAGCAAGTTCATCACCGCCGATCCCGAGGTCAAGTCGCTGGCCGACCTGAAGGGCAAGACCTTCGCGTTCGGCTCGGTGTCCTCCACCTCTGGCAGCCTGATGCCGCGCTACTTCATGCTCAAGGACGGCATCGAGCCGGAGCAGTACTTCAAGCGCATCGCCTACTCCGGCGCCCATGACGCCACTGCGGCCTGGGTCGAAGCCGGCAAGGCCGACGCCGGCGTGCTCAACGCCTCGGTCTGGGACAAGCTGGTCGCGGCCGGCAAGGTCGATACCGCCAAGGTGCGAGTGATCTCCACCACCCCGCCCTACTACGACTACAACTGGACGGTGCGTGGCAACCTCGATCCGGCGCTGGTCGAGAAGATCAAGGCAGCGTTCCTCGCCCTCGATCCGGCCAACCCGGAGCACAAGGCGATCCTCGATCTGCAGGCCGCCAGCCGCTTCATCGAGACCAAGCCGGAGAACTATGCCGGCATCGAGGAAGCCGCGCGCGCAGCCGGCCTGCTCAAGTGACGCCATCGCTGCGTCGCCCATGAACAGCCTGCAAACCGAGCAGATACCGGGCCACGTCGGCATGCAGGGCCCGGCGCTGAAGCTCGCCGGCGTGGACCATACCCACGCCGGCGGCCAGGTGGCGTTGCAGGGCATCGACCTGCAGGTCGCACCCGGCGAGCGCGTTGCCATCATCGGCCCGTCCGGTGCTGGCAAGACCACCCTGCTGCGATTGCTGGCCACGGCGCTCAAGCCTGACGGCGGCGAAGTCGAGCTGCTCGGACAACGTCCCTGGTCGCTCTCCGCCGGAGCTCGCCAACGCCTGCGCACGCGCATCGGCCTGATCCACCAGGCGCCGCCGCTGCCACCTCGGCAACGCGTCATCACCGCGGTGCTGGCCGGTCGTCTCGGCCAGTGGTCGCTGGCGAAAAGCCTGCTCAGCCTGATCTACCCACTGGATCGCCAGGGCGCTGTCGACGCACTCGGTCGCCTGGACCTGGCGGACAAGCTGTACATGCGCTGCGATCAGCTCTCCGGCGGTCAGCTGCAGCGCGTCGGTATCGCCCGCATGCTCTACCAGGGCGCGGACCTGATCCTCGCCGACGAACCCGTTTCGGCAATGGACCCAGTGCTGGCCAGCCACACGCTGGGCCTGCTCAACCGCGAGGCACAGCGGCGCAGCGCCACCCTGTTGGCCAGCCTGCACGCGGTCGAGCTGGCGCTGGAGCACTTCCCGCGCATCCTCGGTGTGCGGGACGGGCGCATCCTGTTCGACAAACCGGCCACCGAAATCGGCCCGGGCGAGCTGGCTGCGCTGTACGCCAACGAGCAGCTCGAACACACGCCGGCATCGGCACCAGCGCCGCGCGTGCAGCTGAACATTCCACGATGCTGAACCCCGCGCTCGTTCGCCATGACCCTGCCGCCACCTCCCGCCTGCTGCTGACGCTGCTGGCCGTGGCGCTGCTCTGGCCGGGCCTGCGGTTGAGCGAGCTGGACATTGGCGTGCTGTTCGACGGCAGCAACGCCGACACCATGGGCAGCTTCGTATCCGCCTTCTGGCCGCCGGAGCATGGCGGAGACTTCCTTGCACTGCTCTGGCAGGCGACGCTGGAAACCCTGGCCATCGCCACCGCCGGCATGACCCTCGCGCTGGCCATCGCCATTCCCTGCGCCCTTCTCGCCACTCGCACGCTGTCGCTCTCGGCACTCAGCCGAGGCGGCCGCCCGGCCTGGTGGACCCACGCCCTGCGCTGGCCGGTACGCGGCCTGCTGATCGTGCTGCGCAGCATTCCGGAGATCGTCTGGGCGTTGCTGTTCGTTCGCGCCGTTGGCCTCGGCCCGACCGCTGGCGTGCTGGCCATCGCCATCACTTACGCCGGCATGCTGGGCAAGGTCTATGCAGAGATTTTCGAATCGGTCGACCCGTTGCCGGCCCGCGCCCTGCTCGGCAGCGGGGCCTCACGGTTGCAGGCGTTTTTCTACGGCGTGCTGCCACAGGCCACCGGAGAAATGCTGTCCTACAGCGTATACCGCTGGGAATGCGCGATTCGTGCGTCGGTGGTGATGGGCTTCGTCGGCGCTGGCGGGCTGGGTCAGCAGATGGATCTGTCGATGCGCATGTTCGCCGGCGGCGAAGTGGCGAGCATGCTGCTGACCTTCCTGGCGCTGGTGCTGCTGGCGGACCTGCTCAGCCGTCTGCTGCGCTGGAGGTTCGCATGAGGTTGCTGTCGCGCCTGCTCATCCCGCTGGGTCTGCTCGGCGCCGTGATGGCGGCGTTCGCCTTCCTGCAGCTGGACAGCGCCGCGCTGCTCAGCCGCGACGGCCTGACCCAGATGGCTGCCTACGCGTCGGGCTTCATGACCCCGGATCTGTCGGCCAATCATCTGCGGGCGATCGCTCACGGCACGCTGGAAACCCTGGCCATGTCGGCCATTGGCACCCTGCTCGCCGCGCTGCTCGGCCTGCTGCTGGCGCTACCGGCGGCCGGGCGCTTCGGTTTGCTCGCGCAAGCGGCGTCGCGCCTGCTGCTCAATGCACTGCGGGCAATTCCGGAACTGGTGTGGGCGGCACTGATGGTGCTCGCCGCCGGCCTAGGCCCGAATGCCGGGACCCTGGCGCTGGCGCTGCATACTGCCGGTGTGCTGGGCCGCCTGTTCGCCGAGGCGCTGGAGAACACCCCGCCGCAGCCCGCCGACGCCCTGCGCCTGGCCGGCAGCGGCCGGGTCGCCGCGTTCTGCTACGGCACCCTGCCGACTTTGTGGCCGCAGCTGGTGGCCTACACGCTGTATCGCTGGGAGAACAATATCCGCATGGCCAGTGTGCTCGGCTTCGTCGGCGCCGGTGGCCTCGGCCAGATGCTCTACATGAGTCTCAGCCTGTTCCAGGAAGCCCAGGCCTCGACGGTGATCCTCGCCATGCTGGCGATGGTGCTGGCGGTGGACAGCCTGAGCGCCTGGGCGCGGCAGCGGTGGGTGAGAGGCTGAGGGCGGCGTCAGCGTCACGCCCGCCCCGTTTCAGTGCAGCGCCGGCTTCGCTACGCGTTCCTGCACCAGCACCCAGGGCGCCACGACCACGGCCCACAGGTCGGGGTCACGCTCCAGCCAGTCCTGCGCCTGCTCGGCAGGCATCTTTGCCAGTTGCCCGCCGGTCAGCCAGGCGGCCACCTTGGCCTGATCGTCCTCGGCCACCGCCACCGCCACCTCGACCAGATCGGCCTCGCCAGCCACCTGCAGCAACGCGCCGCGGGCGAAGAAAGGCTGCAGTTCCTGCCAGGTGATCGCTGCGGTTTCGCCCAACAGCTTGGCATAAAGAGTGCTTGCGTCGTCGGCCATGGGACTCGTCCGTAACGAAAAAGGCGCCATGATACCCGCGCCCCGATTCCCATCAAACGGTTGAATCTGCCGGCTGTGCAAACGGAGGAGACACTTCTACACTGTGCCGGTACAGTTGCCGGAGCGTTTCGGGATGTTCGCCTCTTAACGGCACTCCGGCCCGCAGGATTCAAACAATAACGATGCAAGTGGAGCACTTATGAAGACCAACCAGCGTCTTTCGAAAATTTTCCTGGCAATGGCACTGACCGGCGCAGCCAGCTACAGCCTGGCCGCCGACACGATCCGCATCGGATTGGCAGGGCCGGTAACCGGGCCGGTGGCGCAGTACGGGGACATGCAGTTCATCGGGGCCGAAATGGCCATCGAGCAGATCAACAAGGCCGGCGGGGTGAACGGCGCGCAACTGCAGGGCGTTCGCTACGACGATGCCTGCGATCCGAAGCAGGCCGTGGCGGTGGCCAACAAGATCGTCAATGACAACGTCAAGTTCGTCGTTGGCCACCTCTGCTCCAGCTCCACTCAGCCGGCGTCCGATATCTACGAGGACGAAGGCATCCTGATGATCACCGCGGCGTCCACCAGCCCGGACATCACCTCCCGCGGTTACGAGCTGATCTTCCGCACCATCGGCCTGGACAGCCTGCAGGGTCCGACCGCCGGCAACTTCATTGCCGATCACGTCAAGCCGAAGAACGTCGCCGTCATCCACGACAAGCAGCAGTACGGCGAAGGCATCGCCACGGCCGTCAAGCAGACCCTTGAAAGCAAGAACATCAAGGTCGGCCTGTTCGAAGGCATCAATGCCGGTGACAAGGACTTCTCCTCGCTGATCGCCAAGCTCAAGCGCGAAGGCGTCGACTTCGTCTACTACGGCGGCTACCACCCGGAGCTGGGCCTGCTGCTGCGTCAGTCCAAGGAAAAAGGCCTGGACGTGCGCTTCATGGGTCCGGAAGGCGTCGGCAACTCGGAAATCTCCGCCATCGCCGGCCCGGCATCCGAAGGCATGTACGTGACGCTGCCGAAGTCCTTCGACCAGGATCCACGCAACAAGAAACTGGTGGATGCCTTCAAGGCCAAGAAGCAGGATCCGAGCGGCCCGTTCGTGTTCCCCGCCTACGCCGCGGTTCAGGTCATCGCCGAAGGCATCGAGAAGGCTGGCAGCACCGACACCGACAAGGTCGCCGAAGCGCTGCGCAGCAACACCTTCGACACTCCCACCGGCAACCTCGCGTTCGATGAAAAGGGCGACCTGAAGGACTTCAACTTCGTCGTCTACGAATGGCACCAGGACGGCACCAAGACCGAAGCCAAGTAACTTTCATCAGCCTGGCAAAGCCCACACTCGCTTGTGGGCTTTGTTTTAGCGGGCGGCCCTGCCACAAGCACCGGGCCGCCTTGCCATACCTGTAATCCAACGAGCGGCCTGAACAGCAGGCCCGCCTCGAACCGACGCCATGCGTGATCCGCAGGGTGCCGTACCGCAGTGGCGCCGCGCCAGGGTGTGCGGTGTGTTCGAAGTGGGCAGCGCAGCCAGACCGGATGGAATTGCAGGGACTTCGGGAGAGCAGTGATGCCTGAGCTTTACCACTACCTACAACAGCTGATCAACGGGCTGACCGTTGGCAGCACCTACGCGCTGATCGCCATCGGTTACACGATGGTGTACGGCATCATCGGCATGATCAACTTCGCCCACGGCGAGGTGTACATGATCGGCTCGTATGTCGCTTTCATCGCCATTGTCGGCCTGTCCATGATGGGCCTGGATGCCTTGCCTATCCTGATGATCGGCGCCTTCGTCACCGCCATGATCGTCACCAGCGCCTACGGCTACAGCATCGAACGGGTGGCCTACCGCCCGCTACGTGGCAGTAACCGCCTGATCCCGCTGATCTCCGCCATCGGCATGTCCATCTTCCTGCAGAACGTCGTGCTGCTGGCCCAGGACTCCAAGGACAAGGCGATCCCCAACCTGATGCCGGGCAACCTGGTCATCGGTGAAAGCACCATGAATGGTGTGGTGATCTCCTACATGCAGATCCTGATCTTCGTGGTCACCTTCGTCGCCATGTACGGCCTCACGCTGTTCATCTCCCGCTCCCGCCTGGGCCGTGCCTGCCGCGCCTGCGCCGAGGACCTGAAGATGGCCAACCTGCTGGGCATCAACACCAACGGCATCATCGCGCTGACCTTCGTCATCGGCGCGGCGCTGGCTGCCATCGCGGCGGTGCTGATCAGCATGCAGTACGGCGTGATCAACCCGCACATCGGCTTCCTCGCCGGCATCAAGGCATTCACTGCCGCAGTGCTCGGCGGCATCGGCAGCATTCCGGGCGCCATGCTCGGCGGCCTGGTGCTGGGCGTCGCCGAAGCCTTCGGTGCCGACATCTTCGGTGATCAGTACAAGGACGTCGTGGCCTTCAGCCTGCTCGTGCTCGTGCTGCTGTTCCGCCCCACCGGCATCCTCGGCCGCCCGGAGGTGGAAAAGGTATGACCGGCAATCTGCGTATCGCTTTCTTCAGCGCCCTGCTGGTCATCGCCGTGGCGGTGCCGGTGTTCGGCCTGAAGCTCACCACCGTCGGTATCCGCGTCGAGGTGCATGGCGCCGAAGCCGGCACCTTCTGGATCATCGCCGCCTGCGCGGTGGCCATGTTCGTCTGGCAACTGTTCCGCACGCATCTGGCCGCCGGCTGGGCCGCCAGCCCGAGCCTGCCGAGCGTGCCAGCCGGTGCTGGCAACTTCCTCACCCTGCCCTCGACCCAACGCTGGATCATCCTGGCGCTGGTGCTGGTTGCGCTGGTCTGGCCGTTCTACGGCTCGCGCGGTGCCGTGGACATCGCCACGCTGATCCTGATCTACGTGATGCTCGGCCTCGGCCTGAACATCGTGGTCGGGCTGGCCGGCCTGCTGGACCTGGGTTACGTCGGCTTCTACGCCGTGGGCGCCTACACCTACGCGTTGCTGTCGCACTACTACGGGGTCGGCTTCTGGACCGCGCTGCCAATCGCCGGAGCGATGGCCGCACTGTTCGGCTTCCTGCTCGGTTTCCCGGTACTGCGTCTACGCGGTGACTACCTGGCCATCGTGACGCTGGGGTTCGGCGAGATCATCCGCATCCTGCTGCGCAACATGACCAGCATCACCGGCGGCCCCAACGGCATCAGCGGCATCGACAAGCCAACCTTCTTCGGCCTGTCGTTCGACCGCCGCGCCGCCGAAGGCATGCAGACCTTCCATGAGTACTTCGGCATCGCCTACAACTCGGTGAACAAGGTGATCTTCCTCTACCTGATCGCCCTGCTGCTGGTACTGCTGACCCTGTTCGTGATCAACCGGCTGCTGCGCATGCCGATCGGCCGCGCCTGGGAAGCCCTTCGCGAAGACGAGATCGCCTGCCGCGCACTCGGCATGAACCCCACGGTGATCAAGCTTTCCGCGTTCACCCTCGGCGCCACCTTCGCCGGGTTCGCCGGCAGCTTCTTCGCTGCACGCCAGGGGCTGGTCTCGCCGGAGTCATTCACCTTTATCGAGTCGGCGATCATTCTCGCCATCGTCGTGCTGGGTGGCATGGGCTCGCAGCTCGGCGTGATTCTCGCGGCCATCGTGATGATCCTGCTGCCCGAGCTGATGCGCGAGTTCAGCGAATACCGCATGTTGATGTTCGGCGCCCTGATGGTGCTGATGATGATCTGGCGTCCGCAAGGCCTGCTGCCGATGCAACGCCCGCACCTGGAGCTGAAGCAATGAGCCGCCCGATCCTGGAAGTACGCGGCCTGACCATGCGCTTCGGCGGCCTGCTGGCCGTCAACGAGGTGGCGCTGACCGTACACGACAAGCAGGTGGTTTCGATGATCGGCCCCAACGGCGCCGGCAAGACCACCGTATTCAACTGCCTGACCGGCTTCTACCAGCCGACCGCCGGCGAAATCCTGCTCGACGGCACGCCGATCCACGGCCTGCCCGGCCACAAGATCGCCCGTCAGGGCGTGGTACGCACTTTCCAGAATGTCCGCCTGTTCAAGGACATGACGGCGGTGGAGAACCTGCTGGTAGCGCAACACCGACACCTGAACACCAACTTTCTCGCCGGTCTGCTGAAGACGCCGGCGTTCCGCCAGAGCGAACGCGAGGCCATGGACTTCGCCGCCCACTGGCTGGAACAGGTGAACCTCACCGACATCGCCAACCGCCCGGCGGGCACCCTCGCCTACGGTCAGCAGCGTCGCCTGGAAATCGCCCGCTGCATGATGACGCGTCCGCGCATTCTCATGCTGGACGAGCCGGCGGCCGGCCTGAACCCGAAGGAGACCGAGGACCTCAAGGCGCTGATCGCCCTGCTGCGTGATGAACACGGTGTCACCGTGCTGCTGATCGAGCACGACATGAAGCTGGTCATGAGCATTTCCGACCACATCTACGTGATCAACCAGGGCACCCCACTGGCCAACGGCTCGCCCGAGCAGGTGCGCAACAACCCTGACGTGATCAAAGCCTATCTGGGGGAGGCGTGAGCATGCTGACTTTCGAAAACGTCTCGACCTTCTACGGCAAGATCCAGGCCCTGCACGGCATCAACGTGCAGGTACAACAGGGCGAAATCGTCACCCTGATCGGCGCCAACGGTGCCGGTAAATCGACCCTGCTGATGACCCTCTGCGGCACGCCGCAGGCGGCCAGCGGCAGCATTCGCTTCCAGGGTGAGGAGCTGGTCGGCCAGCAGACCTGCGACATCATGCGCAAGGCCATCGCCGTGGTGCCCGAGGGTCGGCGGATCTTCTCGCGCCTGACGGTGGAGGAGAATCTCTCCATGGGGGGCTTCTTCACCGGCAAGGCGGACTTCCAGGAGCAGCTGGACAAGGTGCTCGGCCTGTTCCCGCGGCTGAAGGAGCGCTATCAGCAGCGCGGCGGCACCATGTCCGGTGGTGAACAGCAGATGCTCGCCATCGCCCGCGCACTGATGAGCAAGCCCAAGCTGCTGCTGCTCGACGAGCCGTCGCTGGGCCTGGCGCCGATCATCATCCAGCAGATCTTCGAGATCATCGAGCAGTTGCGCGAAGACGGAGTGACCGTGTTCCTGGTCGAGCAGAACGCCAACCAGGCGCTCAAGCTGGCCGATCGCGGCTATGTGCTGGAGAACGGCCATATCGTCATGCAGGGAAGTGGTGAGGACCTGCTGACCGACCCGAAGGTACGCGACGCCTACCTGGGCGGCTGACCCCAACCATGGTCGACGAAAAGCCCTGCCGCCCTGGCGGGGCTTTTTCGTTTTCCGGTCCGGCATGCCGCCAGACGAACCCACACGCTGCGCGTGCGGTCGAACAGCCGCTATGCTTGCTCGAATGCCTCTATCCCACTAATGCCCGTCAAGGAGACCTCACGATGCGCCATTGCCTGCTCGGCCTGCTCATGGCTGCCAGCGTCACCGCCAATGCCGCGGTACAGACGCAGGAAATCCCCTACACCGCTGCCGACGGCACCAAGATGATCGGTTACTACGCCTACGACGATGCCATCGAGGGCAAGCGCCCCGGCATCGTGGTGGTGCATGAATGGTGGGGCCTTAACGACTACGCCAAGCAACGCGCCCGCGACCTCGCCGAGCTGGGCTACAGCGCCCTGGCCATCGACATGTATGGCGAGGGCAGGAACACCGAGCACCCCAAGGACGCCATGAGCTTCATGCAGGCCGCACTGAAGGACGCCGATGCAGCCAAGGGCCGCTTCAACGCCGGCCTGGATCTGCTCAAGGAGCAGACACAGACGGATACCGACAAGCTGGGTGCGGTCGGCTACTGCTTTGGCGGCAAGGTAGTCCTGGACATGGCGCGCCAGGGCGTGCCGCTGGACGGCGTGGTCAGCTTCCACGGCGCATTGGCCACCGAAACCCGCGCCGCGCCGGGTAGCGTCAAGGCGCGAGTGCTGGTCGAGCACGGCGCCGAAGACAGCATGATCAGCGCAGACGATGTCGCGGCCCTGAACGTCGAGATGGTCAAGGCCGGCGCCGATTACCAGTTCGTCAGCCTGCCGGGGGCCAAGCACGGCTTCACCAATCCGGGCGCCGATGCCCATCAGAAGAACGGCCTCGACGTGGCCTATCAGAAAGCCGCCGACGAGCGCTCCTGGCGTGATATGCAGCGGTTCTTCGAGGACACCTTCGGCCCGTCGACGCCTGCCCGGTCGCAGTGACCGTTCGACGCGCCGCGTTCGATTCGCCCCGGCGGCACGCCTGCCGCCGGGGCTCGTGCTAGCATTGCGCGCACAACTCAGCGTCGAACACGAGTCATGGCCGAACACGATTTCCGCTACACCCTGCTCAACCCCGCCCACACCCTCACCGAATGCCGTGCACTGGCGCCGGGCCGCTACCAGGTCACCGGCAATGGCGGCTCGATTCGCAGCGGCGACGTACTGATCGTCACCCTCAAGGGCAGTCGCGATCTTTCGCAGCGCCTCACCGTCGAGAAAGTGCGCCATCTGATCAACCCGCCCGGACAGTGGATGGCCGTGGCCAGCGGGCCGGTGTTTCATGAACTGGAGATCCTCAACTGGCAGGTTGCCTGTGACAGCTGTGGCAAGCGGCTGGACTTCGAGTTCGCCGTCGACGCCAGGCTCGGCGAGGCCGCACGCAAGCCGGCAGCCCAGGCACGCATCGCCGAGCTGGGCTGGTCCGGCCAGGATGGTCAGCACCGTTGCCCCAGCTGCCGGAAGGAGGAACAGCTATGACATTGCGCGTCTTGCCCCTGGTTGCAGCACTCGGCCTGATCGGTTGCGCAACAGAACCGCTGGAACTGCAACGCGACGTAACCTATATCGCCGAGTGGATTGGCGACGAACCGGTGATCGGCCGCACACCGGTCTCGCTGACCTTGAGCGAAGGGCGTGCCTACGGCAATGCCGGCTGCAATCACTGGTTCGGCAGCTACGAGCTCGATGGCCAGCGGCTGCGCTTCAGCAATCTGGGTAGCACACGAAAGATGTGCGCCGAGGAGATCATGGAACAGGAGCACCAGTTCCTCGACCTGCTCAACCGAGTCGAACGCTGGGACGTCTCCAACATTGACCAGCTACGCCTCTGGCCAGGCGAAGGTGCCGCGCTGCGCCTCTGGCCGGAACTCGAATAAGCCGCGCCAAATGTGCGCAGACGAAGGCGTCTGCGCACCGCTTTCAGGCACCGAAAGCCACTCCGCGACGCCAAGCGCCGGCGCTTCTCCCCGCTGAATCCCGGAAACAGCCTCCCATACGACCGTCGACTGGCCTCTGAGGCCTCTTCTGCACGATGGCGCCCTCCGGTCTGCGAAACTGGCACAGCCCATGCAATTACCCAGGTATCCAGTTTCGGGGACCTTGGTACAGGCAGGCCGAGAATCCCCTCTTTTATGCCTGCGAGGCCGCTCGAAAGAGCGGCCTCGTGCTTTTCGCCCAAGCGGCGCACGAACGAGGCGCTGTCTCAGAACAGGCGCAGCTGTTCGAAACCGCCACGCAGGTCGATCAACCGCACGCCGACGCCAATCAGGCGCACGGGCCGGGCGCGGCGTGAGAAGGCGGTCGCCAGCAGGTCGGCATAGTCGTCCAGCTCCAGGCCGGCGCCAGCCTGTTCCAGGGTGGTCTGGGTGAAGTCATGAAACTTGAGTTTGACGAATGGCTTGCCCGGGCGATAACCGCTGTCCAACCGGGCCATGCGGGTCGACAGCTGCTGCAGCAGTTCCGGAAGCCGCTCGAGGCAGGCCGCCAGATCAGGCAGATCGCGATCGTAGGTCTGTTCGACGCTCACCGACTGGCGCCGGCTTTCCACCTGCACGGGACGCTCGTCGATTCCCCAGGCCAGCCCCCAAAGCCGCTCGCCAAAGGCACCGAACTCCCGAACGAGCGACAACCTCCCCCACTCGCGCAGATCACTGCAGGTGCGAATGCCCAGGCGGCCCAGTTTTTCCGCGGTGACCCGGCCAACCCCGTGCAAACGCTTGACCTCGAGCGCTTTCACGAACTCCTCGACCTGTGCGGGCGTGACGACGAACAGGCCGTCCGGCTTGTTCCACTCGCTGGCGATTTTGGCGAGAAACTTGTTTGGCGCGACGCCGGCCGACACCGTGATACGCAGCTGCTGCCAGACCCGTCGGCGGATGTCCTCGGCGATACGCGTCGCACTGCCGGCGAAGTGCTCACAGGCGGAGACATCTAGGTAGGCCTCGTCGAGCGATAGCGGCTCTATCTGCTCGGTGTAAGTACGGAAAATTTCATGGATTTCCCGCGACGCTTCGCGGTAGGCCTCCATACGCGGGCGCAGGATCAGCAGGTCGGGGCACAGCTTCAGGGCATGCCCTGACGCCATGGCCGAGCGCACCCCGTAGGCGCGCGCCTCGTAGTTGCAGGTGGCGATGACACCGCGCCGATCCGCCGCGCCTCCGACGGCAATCGGGCGGCGCGCCAGGCTGGGATCGTCGCGCATCTCGATCGCGGCATAGAAACAGTCGCAATCGATATGGATGATCTTTCTTTGGCGGGTAAGCGGTTGATTATTCAATGGTTTCATTAGGGTTTGCGGATTTGATACCCGCCCTGATACCCGCTTTTTCATTCACTGCGAAACAGCAGGTAACCGACTATCAACCGCCCAAAATATAGACGCCGACTACGTTCGGTGCTGTCAATTATACCCTCACGACCACCACCTCTCCAGATTTGCACCTCTACAGAGCTTCGTTGGCGCATGGAAATCCTAACGTTAAGGACGAACGCGTCCGCTTAAAAATACGCGGACACCATCGCCCTTAATGCTGGAGTTCGTAAGGTGACTTGGCTGGACGCTTACGGGCCAGGGGCTCATTGATGGTCAAAGCGAAAGCGCAGGCGTTTACAGCAGGCTGGGCCAAGCAAGCGATACTGGATGCGGTGCCGAACGATATCGACTTTAGCGAAGCAGATATCAGCCCTAACGACAGGGCAGCGGTCTCGCTGCAACTTGAGCGTTAAGCCAACCATCATCTGGCTGAAGCTCTTCGCTCAAAACGTCTTAGCCAATCCGGCAGCCGAGGTTGGCCAAGCCGATACCCGAACGGCATGGACTGTCAAAGTGAGTCAGCAAACACACAAGGTCTAGCCAAATGGAGACAAAGCAGTATGGAGCCGATGATTGATTCAGTTGTTTACGTAATTCCTCAAGCAGGAGGCCTGCTGACAGAATGGGCGACTCTTCTGTCAACCATTGCAGCGACCGCGTCCGTCATTATCGCGTGTGCGGCTCTATGGCTCACTCGAAAGCAAATACACATGCATGAGCAACACAACCGCCTGATGGTTAAACCTCATCTCGACGGCATGACACACATTGACGGAGGTGAATGCTTGTATCGGTACGAGATCACCAACAACGGAATCGGCCCCGCCATCATCACCGACGCTACGGTGTTCTTAGATGATGAGCAGGTGGTTGCGGATGATGAAGTTGAGCGAGCAATGATGATCCTGATGTCAGACACTCCACACCGTAACTGGGGCCATGAGCCCCCCGCAATCGGCTCGTACATAATGCCTGGACAATGCGTCCAGCTTATTACAGTGGAGACTGATAAAGGGTACCCGCCTACCGCGTTCCGACAGCGGATTCGTGAACGGACCTACCTGATCGTGCAGTACCAATCAATCTATGCACAGCCGTTCACCTTTGATTCCCGAAAGGCCTGATATCCAAGGGCCGCTGCGGACTATCGACTGCTGCCACGGCAAATCCTACCTCCCACAATTGTGCGGCTGTGTGGTTACGCCACGTATTCGCCGTAGTTTTCTTTTGCTTACCAGGAAGTGGTTGAATAAGCCAAGAAATCGCTGATAAAAAACGTCATCGTGGTTTCACTTATCACACAGGAAACCACATCCATGCCCAAACAATTTTTCACTAATACCGAAGCCAGCGAGATTCTGCGTTGCAGTAAGAGCACCCTGCTGCGCCGTCGTAGGGCGAAGAGGCACTTTCCTCAGCCGCTCCGGGTTGGGCAGCGCTTGCTGTGGAGTCCGGAGCAGTTGGTGCAGGCGATGATTCTGCTGAACTGAGCGGGTCACTGCTGCGGCTCAAACCGGGGCGGCCCGCCGCCCCACGGTTCGAGTCCGTGCGAGACCACTAAAGAAAAGCGTTGTGACAGCGGCCTCCACCCGCCCTCCATGCCAATCATCGAGTAAGTACAGCCTCGATTTCCATCTAGGCTGTGTAGATGAGCTAGCCGAGTGAACAATCCCCTTGAAACACCGGACACCGCTTCCCCCTTACCATAAGGGATAGGCAAACGGTCGTGTTTATGACTACCAGCAAAGACAGACATATCGAAGTGCTCGGCCAGGAGCGGCGTCGCCGCTGGAGCGTCGAGGAGAAGCTAGCCATGGTGCGCGAGAGCCTTGCGATAGCTACTCCCTCACTCAGATAGCCCATGCTGGAACAAAGCCTACCCGCTCAAAATTTTAATCTGACCAGAATGTTGTCAGATAGGCTCGGACAAACACTTTCATGAGCTGGCACAGTAATCCCACAACCCTCTAGGAGCACTTTACTGATGCCAAACGAAATTTTCCTGACTGACGAGATCTACCAGTTTCTACGTTGTAGCAGCACGACACTGTGGCGGGTGCGCCAAACCCCAGATTTTCCACAACCGCGCCAATCCCGGCAGGCGCCTGCTCTGGCTGCGCAAGCAAATCGAACTGTTACTCGCCGTTGACGCCTGACCCGCGAAGCGCCCTCTAAGCGGCTGGCTACTGAATTAGAAGGCGGCTACTACCCAACCAACATCAAATATTCATTCCAAACCAAAGCAATCTGGTTTGCGGGCGCCTTTGCGCCCGGAAAATGGGGAAACGATATGAGCGCATCAGATACGAAGCTCGATATGCAGCCTTGCGCAACTACTAACACGACTCCGCTAGCTGCGGCGATTAAGACAAGCACTTTTCAAAACCGTGACTACAGCGTGCACGATACAGAGCACTCTAGCGATGGACAGCGACTCGATCCTGGTGTCTGGCTGCACCGCACCATTGAAACTAAGGAGGGCAAATCCATACCATCGCACGTGTGGCTATGCGGGCCGTTACACGTAGACGCGATCACCCGCAGCCCCTCGCGCAGCGAGGGATACGGCCGACTGCTGCGTTTTACTAACGTGGATGGAAGGGAGCTCTCATGGGCCATGCCATCAGAACTCCTCGCTGGCCGGCCCGAGCAAATTGTGTCCGTCCTGCTTAATCGGGGACTGAAAATTGACCACTCACGCCTCACCGATGTCGTGGACTACATCGCCAGTCAGTACCCGCAGCACCGAATAGTTTCAACCGCCACAACTGGCTGGATCGACGCTGAGCTGTTTATCACCCCTCTCGAATGCATCGGTAACGGGGATGCGATTTTTCAGTCGGAAAGCTCGACGGACGGCGATTACGGTCGAGGCGGCAGCCTGGACGGCTGGCGGCAGTCAATCGGTGCAGTCCTACCGGGAAATCAGCTACTACAACTGGGCATCGGCACAGCTCTTGCCGGCCCGTTGCTAGCGCCTTTGGGCATCCATGCGGGCGGCGGCTTTCACCTGCTATGGGACAGCTCAAATGGAAAAACTACGATTGTGCAATGTGCAGCTTCCACTTGGGGCCATGGCGCACACTTCACCCTGAAATGGAACGCAACGGCCAACGGTCTGGAGGGCATCGCAGCCCTACGCAATGACTGCCTGCTTGCACTAGATGAGCTGGGACAAGCTGATCCGCGCTATGTGGGTGACGTGGTTTACAGCGTGGCGGATGGCATCGGTAAACAACGAGCCGGGCGCTCAAGTGCCGCGCGCCGGGTACGCCGCTGGCGCGTGATGTTGTTATCGAGCGGCGAGGTCACGCTTGAAACCAAGATGGCCGAAGCCGGCAAGCGCACCCGCGCCGGACAGGAGGTGCGCCTAGTAACAGTATCAGCTGGCCGCGCCTTCGGAGCGTGGGACAACCTGCACGACTACGCCAGCGGAGCAGCCCTTTCCGACGCGCTCAAGAAGGCCAGCGGCACTCATTACGGCCACGCCGGCCCTGAGTTCGTACGGGCACTGATCGAAAGCGGGGACGTTGAAAAGCTGCCGGCTATGCTGGAGGCCATCCGGGCGCACTTCCCCACCACCGCCGGACAAGCGGCCCGTGTGGCAGAGCGCTTCGCCATTGTCGCGCTGGCTTTGGAGTTGGCCGTGGGCATGGGGCTGTTGCCGATGGCTACTGGTGAGGGTACGGCCAGCATGGTCGAGCTGTACGAGGATTGGCAGGCTGGGCGCAACGAAGGTCCCAGTGAAGACCAGCAGATTTTGCGTGCGATCGTCGATTTCATCGACCGCCATGCGAGCCGTTTCCAGTCCGTAAAGGCTGATGCTGCTGAGACACGTGACCGTGCTGGCTTTTGGGAGGAGCTGCCGTCGGGCGAGCGCCTGTACCTGTTCACTCGTGGTGGCCTAGAGGAAGCCACCAACGGATTTGACCTGTCTCGCGTGGTGCGGGCGCTCGATAGTGTGGGGGCGATTGCGAAGAAAGAGCCTGGCAAGCAGCAGCATCGGAAGCGCCTTCCGGACGGGCGCAATCTTAGGCTGTACTGGATCAACCCGGCACGCCTAGAGCCGCAACATTAATAACTTTTGCCGTTTCGGACAGGGTACACAGGGAACAGCCTCGGACCACGCGGCCTGCGGCTGCTCCCTTAACCTAAGTAGGCAGGGGAACACAGGGAAACACACAACATCTGTTCTCGCGGCCCCTACCCCTGTTCGGAACCGCTACAGCCCCGCGAGTTCTAACCGGTCCCTGCCCCTGTGTCCCTGATGCGATAACAGCCGCGCACTGTTCGCGCTTGAATTTCGCTTGCATGGGATGCCTCCCGCCGGCATATTCCAAAAAGGAGCTTAAGGGATGCTGAGTACAGATGGGAATTGTGTTTGTCGCAGACAGTCATTCACACATTCTTGTGAAAGAAGTGCGGGTAGAAATAGAAAAGCGTGCGACCGACTGCGGTGTCGCTAGGCTGGATTTGGCTGTCGAGCTGGTTCAAGCGGTGCATGATTGGTACAAGGGCCTTTCTTGGCCGTACGCAGAGCCCTGCGCTGAGCTGAAGGTTATCAAGGACCAGGCGACGTACGCAAAACGCGTGATAAGAGAGAAGCTTGGGGTTCGTATCACATATGTCCATGCGATACATGGATGGGCGATCAGCTTGCCTGGGAGCGAAGAAACCCGTTACGTGTTTGGTTAAAATCGAACACAAAGGCCACTGAGCCACTGACTCAATCTGACCTTTACGTTCCACCACTACTTGTTTTGTCGATTTTCCATAGTCTCGGACTGCACGACCTCCGGACTGCCGCCCTTAATGGACCAGCACTTAATCAACGTGCAGACCTCAGCCAAGAATTTGGCCTGTCTCACGTGGTGCGGGCTCTTGATAGCCCGAGGCGATTGCCGAGAAAGGTCCGGAAATACGCCACACCTATTTCCCCCCTGATCCCTGGCTGAAACGGTTAGAGGGAACCTCTGCAGCCCCTGTCAGCCCGACCCTGTCCCTGCGATACCTGTGCTCCCTGCGGTGAGAACGTTCGAATCCCTCTGAATGGGGAAGCCCTTCCCTCCAGGCTGACGCTGTACTCGCTATGCTGGCGACCGCAGGTACTGATATAGCGTGGCCCGGCTGATGCCAAACTCTCGGGCTAATGCGGTTTTCGGTTCACGGGCTTTCACACGCCGCTGCAGCTCTTCAATCCGGCTGTCGCTCAGTACCTTTTTCCTTCCTCGATAAACTCCGCGCTGTCTAGCCAGAGAAATACCCTCTCGCTGCCGCTCACGAATCAACGCCCGCTCGAATTCTGCGAACGCTCCCATGACCGATAGCAGCAAGTTGGCCATCGGCGACTCCTCTCCAGTGAAGGTCAGCGACTCCTTCACAAATTCGATCTGCACTCCCCGCCTGGTGAGCTGCTGAACCATGCGGCGCAAGTCATCAAGATTTCGCGCCAACCGATCCATGCTGTGCACGACCAAGGTGTCACCCTCGCGGACGTAACTAAGCAGCGCATCAAGCTGCGGTCGCTGAGCATCCTTGCCGGAGGCTTTGTCGATGAACACCCTGCTCACCTGCACGGCTTCCAATTGTCGATCCGGATTCTGATCGAGCGTACTGACCCGTATATAACCAATGCGTTGTCCGTGCATGCTGCCTCCCAGCTGAGTTTGTATGATTGAGATCTTAGAGGCAGTCAGACAGATGCCAAATAATTGCAAAAATGACCCTATCCAGACAGGTTAGTGTCGCTTTCAGAGGGCGGCTGCACTAAATATCAGGAGTTGGCTGCACTACCTGATTGCAAGGCAGCATATAGGGCAGTCTTGCCTACCTTGAGCAGTGTTGCGGCCTCGCGGACGTTCAGCTCGTTGGCGATGTGTTCCCGCGCACGCTGCAACTTGTCGGCGGTGACGACAGGTTTACGCCCGCCCTTTAGCTCGAGTGCAGCAGCAGACAACCCAGCTTTGGTGCGCTCGCGGATCAGGTCACGCTCGAACTGGCCCAGCGCGCCGAACACGTGGAAGATGAGCCGCCCGCCCGGCGATTGGATATACTAAATGTATGGAATCCTTCGCACGTCGCCATTTCTTAGGCTTGGAAGTCGCCCGCCTCGATTGCGGCGGACATTACTTTGCGCCGCACTTTCACGACGAGTTCGTCATTAGTGTCAATGTGCGCGGCCATGAACGGATCAGACTCGACAGGAAAGCGCTTGAGGCGGGCGAAGGGGAAATCACGCTCTACAACCCGGCGCAGATCCAAAGCTCCCAAGCTGTCAGCGGCGAATGGGAATTCTTTAGTCTCTACGTCGATCCCATCTTTCTTGCGGATGCCTTCGACCTATCGCCGGAAACGGTCTTTGACCGACCTATCCTCACGCATGGCGGTGCCGCACTCCGTATGAAGGCGGCGATTGCCTATGCGCTCGACACGGACGTTTCCGAGGCCGAGGCATCGGAGCGTCTGGTGCAGACTCTAGATGACCTTCTAACTCTGGCGGGATCGCGGCGGGCAGCTGTTTCTCGGCATATACCGCTCACGCTCCGGCGAGTGGCCAATTGTCTGACTGATCTTGCCCCAATGCCAACACTTGCGGAGCTGTCGGCCGAGGTTGACTTGACACCAGTGCAACTCGTGCGAGCCTTCACCCGCGCCTATGGACTACCGCCGTTCGCTTGGGCCTTAAATCGCAGGGTGAATGAAGCGCGCGTTCGCGTGGTGAAAGGCGACAACATCGCCAATGTTGCAGCAGATCTCGGCTTTGCGGATCAGGCGCATCTGACGCGCCGCTTTCGCGCGCAATATGGCGTTCCTCCCGGTCGGTGGCGAAAGGGCTGAAATCACGTTCAAGACGATAGGTGAGGCAATCGTTATAAGCTACGCTCAATCTTGATTGAGCACCATAATGACTGAACTCTTCATCTATGCTTTTGTCCTTGGTTTACTTTTTAACGCCATGCCGGGCGCGATCTTCACGGAGAGTCTCCGCCGGGGGATGCGGGGAGGGTTTCGCCCTGCTCTGGACGTGCAGATCGGATCGCTTGCAGGCGATTTCATTTGGGCTGTTCTGGGCCTGCTCGGGGCCGCGGCGCTTTTCACGATACCCTATGTCGAAAAGCCTCTTGCCATCGTTGGCGCCATCCTTCTCGGCTGGATCGCATGGCAGGCGCTGCTTGATGGGCTGTCGCCCATGCCTACCTTTGATCCTTCCTCATCTACCGTTGGTGGGCGATCAGCGGTCACGACCGGAGCCGCACTGTCACTCACCAATCCTCAGAATATTACCTACTGGACGGGGCTCGGCGGGACCATCACCGCGCTAGGCGTTGCCAATCCCGGCTGGACGGCATTCGCCGTGTTCCTTGTGGGCTTCATGGCGTCCTCGGTGCTGTGGTGCTTCATCTGTGCCGGAGCTATCGCATGGACCCGCCGCTTCATCGGGCCTCGAACGTGGACGATCCTCAACATAGGCTGTGCTGTCGGAATCGCCTATTTCGCAGGGCTGGTATTGTTCCGGACGCTCGGTTGAACACTCGATAGTCGCCGTCGCATCTAATCGGTGTGGCGAAGGGTGCGGTGCAGCCCACAGGACCGGAATCCAGGACTGCTCCATTTATGCGTTATGCGGCTGAACCGCGGGATAGCAGCTTTACACCGTCTGGCCGCAGCTCGCCCTTGGGCGACACATGCCGGTAGAGCGTCTGCCGGGTAATACCAAGCTCTTCGCAAAGATCGCTTACCTTGGTTTCCGGCTGCCCCATGCTAGCCATCGCCAGGCGTAACTTGGCGGCGGTCATCTTGAACGGCCGGCCACCTTTCCTGCCGCGTGCCCGCGCCGAGGCCAAGCCAGCGACCGTACGCTCTGCAATCAGCTCGCGCTCGAATTCAGCGAGTGCGGCAAAGATGCCGAAGACCAGCTTGCCGGCGGCCGTCGTGGTGTCGATGGCTGCGCCGTGGCCGGTCAGCACCTTGAGGCCGACACCACGCCCGGTCAGATCGTGCACGGTGTTGATCAGGTGGCGCAGGTCTCGACCGAGCCGATCCAGTTTCCACACCACCAAGGTGTCCCCAGACCGCAACGCTTTCAGGCAGGCCGCCAGGCCAGGGCGATCCTCGCGCTTGCCCGACGCCTGGTCTTCGTAAAGATGGGCTGGATCAACACCGGCCGCGATCAGCGCGTCGCGCTGCAAGTCAGTGGCCTGGGATCCGTCCGCCTTCGATACCCGCATGTAGCCAATCAGCATGCCCCACCTGTCACATATACGTTCGATTATGTGACATCGTGCGGCAGAATGGTTCAATCGTCAAAATTTGTCATCTAACCAGTCATTTATTCTATGGCTCGCAAAGGGTATCAAGGAACATAATGTGACAGTAATTCCGGAGGGATGCCTTCCTTGGCAAACATAACGCGCAATCGTTCCAGGGATTCGGAGTCGCGCCGTCCAAAGGCGAACAGCGCGAACAGGGAGCGAGCCCTCTCGGGATTGTGACGAGCCTCGGCGACCGCCTCGTTAAGCGCCTTGACCGCCTCCTGCCAGTGATTGACAGGCTCCTTCTTTCGCTCAGCAGTCGTCAGGCCATTGGTGAACCCGGTGTTCAGTTCTGGCAGGAACAGCGTTGCCTGCTCCCCGTGCGGACTCAACACCTTCGATTCGATTAGGTCGATGGCGGTGGCCGCCGCTTCCAGCATCTGCAACTGCACCGCAGGGGCCAAAATCTCGAAAGGACGCCACAGGCTCTGTCCGGCGCGCAGTGGATGGCCGCAATGCTCCCAGACTTGGCGAATGCTGCCCGCGCTGCCGCTACAACAGTGCGAGAGCGGGGTGTTCAGCTCATCGAGCAGGGTGCGCAGCAGCCGGAACCACAGCCCAGCATGGATTCGTCGGCGCGGCAGCTCCACAAAGCCGGTCGTCAGGGCCTGCCAGGTACGCCGATCCATGCAGGCAATCGCCTCATTGGCGGGATGTGGAGCAGCATCGGCCTTCTCCCACTGGAGATACCGGCCAGGCAGACTCCAATAGGACGCCAGCCAGCAGCCATGCTGCGGGCAACTGAGCATCAAGGGGAGTTGCCAGACGAGCAACATGGCCTGGTTGGTCGTATCGTTCAGACACAGCGGACATGCCCGGCGAATCGGCTGACTCGGCAGCCACGCACGCCAGCGGGTGATGGATCGCGCCTTGCGCTTGGGCAGCAGCACCGAGCATTGAAACGCGTAGGTTTCCAGGGCCGCAGGCACCGAATCGTCGAGGCTGTCCAGCAGCCACGGCACCCAGCCGGCCAGGCTCATCTTGCGCAATCGCTCGAACTCAACGCCGCTGCGCTGGGCAAGCACCGTCAACAGCGACGGAGGAGGCGCGATATCCAGCTCATCGAGTGGGCAGTGACCAAGATCGTGTACCAGCTCGTGCACATCCATCTGGTAGCAGGAGGCGACCCGGTTGAGCCACGAGGACAGCGCCTCGCCTTCTTTCGGGGCCGGATGCAGCGGCCAGCGCGGCGCAGGTGTCACATCAGTTCCCGCTCGAACTGTCGGCGCCGCTCACTGGGGCCAGCGTAGTCGGCCATGCTCAGCGTGCGATGGTTGATCGCCTCCTCGCCGCTCTCCACGGCGGCCACGGCCGCAGCCATCAGCAGGTGCGCCAACTCACCAATGGTGCCTTCGCTGCGGGTGAGCAGGTAGCGGGCCATGTCCAGCGTGGCAATCGGCGAGGGCCGCCGCAGCGGGAGCGACGCAGCGAAGCTGGCCAGCAGCGAGCAGCAATCTTCATTGACCTCCCACGGTGGAAGCAGCATTGGCTCGAAGCGGTTTTCCAGTTGATCGTCCGAGCGGATGGCGAGATACGCCTCGCGCGTGCCAACACCGACCAGCGGGATACGCAGCTCGTTGCCGAGAAAGCGCAGCAGATTGAGGAATTCCCGCCGGTTGACGCTGTTGCCTGCCAGGACGTTGTGCAGTTCGTCGATCACCAGCATGCGCACGCCAACCTTGCGTAGTAAGGCCAGTGCCAGTTGCTCCATTTCCGGCAACCGTGGGCGTGGGCGAAGCGGTGCACCCATCGCGGCCAGCAGCGAGACATAGAAGCGGATCGCCGAGGGCTCGGATGGCATCTGTACCACCAGCACGGGTATGTGCTCCTGGTCCGTGTCGGTGCTGGCTGGGTGTGTCCGCCGGAATTTCTCGACGATCATCGACTTGCCGTTGTTGGTCGGGCCGATAAGCAGCAGGTTGGGCATGCGTTGCTTGTTCGGCCAGGCATACAAGGCTTCCAGCCGGTTCAACGCCTCGACCGCGCGTGGATAGCCGATCCAGCGGTCGGCGCGAAGGCGCTGAATTCGCTCGCTGGCCGGCAGCCTTGCCAATCCCTGTGCCGCCGGCAGCAGGTGAGACAGGTCGATGCTGGGGTATTCGTCCACGGCTACCACTCCTCGATCTGCTCGAACGGTTTGGCTGGCGGCAGATTGCCGACCTGCGAGTCGGCGCTGTCCGCGTCCGGCAGTGTGGGCTTGACGGGTGGAGCCGACAGCTTGAGGTGCTGGCGTCGATCCGCATCACGCCGCGCCTTGCGCGTGGCCTTCTGCGCAGTGGTCACGATCTCGCGCATCTGGCCGATCATGCGGAAAACCGCTGATTCATCCACCTGCTCGCGCCCGAGCTGCCGTAGCCGGGCCAGCGCTTGGCGCTGCTCCCAGAGGGTTACGGCCGGGTGCGACAGGGTACGGTAGGGGATTTCCAGGTAGTGCTGCCCCTCCGGCTCCAGCACCCAGATACGGCTGATGTCGCGGGGATCACGCCGGATCACGAAGGCCGGCAGGCGGTCGCGCTTGGCAATCCACGGCTTGAGCGCGTCGGCGTAGTAGTGGATGTGGTCGATGACGAAGCCGGTGCGGGTCAGCGTGCGGCGGATGACCGGCAGGAAATCGACCAGAAACGCAGTGGGCCGTGTGACCACAGGCGGCACGCCGATCCGCGCCACGGCCTCGGCCCAGCGCGCGGCCGGCGGCTGTAGCAGACCGCTGTGCACCGAGCCGTGGTAGGTGCCCACGGCCAGCGTGAGCCAGCGCTCCAGCTCGCGCAGGGTCAGGGCAGCCATCTTGTCGGCATCGTACTCGCCGCGCTGACCAGGGTTGGAGAAGGTTGTGCCCGGCAGGCCATCGTGGATCATCTGCATCGCCGTGCCGATGATGCGTTCCACGATACCGCCATAGTGCGGCTGACCGGGCGGTCGGTAATCCAGGCGGATACCATGCTGTTCGCAACCCCGGCGCAACGCCTCGCTCTTGAACTCGGCCGCGTTATCCAGGTAGAGCAACCTGGGCTTGCCGCTCATCGGCCAGTCCATCTCCACGTCCAGTCCTTCCAGCCAGGGACGCTTGTCGCAGGCGACGTGTACCAGGCACAGGCCGACCGAGACGGCGGACGGTGCTTCGAGTGTGACCACCATGCCGAGCACGCAGCGGGTGAATGCGTCGATGGCCAGCGTGAGGTAGGGACGGCCAATCGGCTGCCGGTCGCGCGTGTCCACCACGATCAGGTCGATGACCGTGTGGTCGATCTGCACTTGCTCCAGTGGCTCAGAGACTGTCGGCGGGACGCCGCCAGCACCTTGCAGTGCGCGGGAGGCATCCTGACCTTCCCGGCGGCGAACGGCCTTGATCTGATCAAGGCTGGCGATCCGCAAGGCCACGGTATTTCGTGCCGGCACCCGCAGTTTCTGTGCCTTGCAGGCTTGAGCGACTTCACGATGGAAGGTCGCAATGCTGCGCTTCTGCTTGGTCAGGAAACGCTTTTGTATCAGCTCACGGATGATGCGCTCGACCGATTCAGGCAAGCGGCCCTTGCCTTTACCACCACTCGACTGTCCAGGTGCCAAGTCAGTGACTAGCCCCAGGCCTTGCCGGACGCGGCGGATCAGGACGTACACCTGCCGCCGGGACAGGCCCAGTGCTTGAGCTGCCTCGTCGGCCGCTTCATGCCCGACCGTCTCCGACTGTGCCAATGGCCCGATGATCTCCGCACGACGACACGCACGCTCCCATGCCTGTTCTGAAAGGGTGGCCACGCCGTGCTCGGCAATCCGAGGGGTGTCGGTCGACATACTCACCTCACTTTGATGCACACGAGTAGTGAACATAGACGAGTTTCGTGCGGGGGAGTCCTGATATTGGGCTGTCAGGAGCCGGATGCACAGCAGGCATCAAACTGCGTTGGTTGGTGCAGTTGTCTCCTGAAAATGACAGTTAGGGCTGAGTTTTGGAGTGCATGGTTAGGGTATAGGCTAGATAGACACCCAAGCTTTGACAGACTGTCCAGACGCGGCTTTCGGCCGATTCTGTTGAAAAAGTAGCGGCCTCCCCATGCCATTGGCAAAATTGCTCTGTCAGCGAGCGTGGGGGCGAACAGCATGATGGGGCAGTTACCGGGAGGACAGCAGCGCCTGTTCTACTCGTTCAACCTAGAAGATCACGTCCCGGCTCAACACCTCCTGCGCAGCATCGACCAGTGCCTGGATCTTAGTGATCTGCGCGCCTACCTGGCGGACTTCTATAGTCCCATCGGACGCCCCTCGATTGACCCGGAATTGATGGTGCGCATGCTGGTCGTCGGCTACTGCTATGGCATTCGTTCCGAGCGGCGATTGTGCGAAGAGGTGCACCTGAACCTGGCCTATCGCTGGTTCTGCCGGCTGGGTCTGGAAGACGAAGTCCCCAATCACTCGACCTTCTCGAAGAATCGCCATGGGCGTTTTCGTGACAGCGATCTGTTCCGCTGGTTGTTCAATGAGGTGCTGCGGCGTTGCATGGCAGCCGGCCTAGTCAAGGGCGAAGGTTTTGCCGTCGACGCTAGCATCATCAAGGCGGATGCCAGCCGGCAACGTGGGGTAGCGGGAGATGAGGTCGATTGGAACGATCCAAAGCTCAGCAGCCGCGCAGTGCGCGAGTACCTCGAAGCCCTTGATGAAGAGGCGCTGGCTGAGGCTCTTCCCAAGAAAATTTCGCTCACAGATCCTCAGTCCCGTTGGACAGCAGCGCCAGGTGGGCCGGCCTTTTTTGCCTACTCCACGAATTACCTGATCGACACTGAGCACGGTGTGATCATGGACGTGGAAGCTACCCCGGCGCACCGTACCGCCGAAGTCGATTCGACTAGGACGATGGTCGAGCGTGTCAAAGCTCAGTTCGATCTCACACCGGAACGCCTTATCGGCGATACCGCTTATGGCACCGCCCCGATGCTGGCCTGGATGGTCGAAGAAAAGGACATCGAGCCGCATGTGCCGGTGTGGGACAAGACTGAGCGCAAGGACGACAGCCTCTCCAGTAACGACTTCCACTGGAACCAGGAGGCCAATGAATACCGCTGCCCAGCCGGCAAACCACTACGCAGTGAGTGGCGCGCCTTCACCCAGAAAAGATGTAAGCGTCCGCCCTGCACCCACTGCCTGCCCTAGCCTCGAATAGCCACAATGGTGCCCACCATTTTTTAGTGGACACCATTGTGGATACGCCCCCCTCTACTCCTCGCCGCAGTCGCCGCCCCAAC